>ODAI012873786.1_pt1 | contig 20025 bp, 14 predicted proteins | sample 1539321 | NCBI WGS metagenome assembly ODAI01 (sample SAMN02144231, study PRJEB22623) | gut metagenome | biome: sheep rumen | host: Ovis aries | place: New Zealand
ATCATGATATGTCTGATGATAATGTTTCTGTGTCAGATACTGTGGAAGAATCAAAAACAGCACCAGTTTCTATAGAACCTATAGAAGAGGCTAAGTAATTACAAAGTGGTAACAATGTTAGAGGATCATTACCACCTGTTAGTGATTTTATAGAAAACAATTCAATAGCAAAAGTTTCTTGCAAATCTCATATAGAACCTTATATTGAAGAGGGAGAATATGAAGTTCCAGATACTAATCAAAAAACTTCTACAAATGAAGTAGAAGATATTTAAATGGAACCTATTTTAATAGGATATATAATTAGTGATAAGTAGCGATTATTAGATTCAGAAATGGAAAAAATAAATGGCTTTTTGAAAGAAACTGAAGATGAATTTAGTCTTTCTTTTTACATCGAACAAAGTGAGTTAGATGTTGGTAAATTGAATTTGACTAAGCAATCTAAGGGATTACTTATTTTTGTTGTTACTTGTTTAGAAAGTAAAAACTTTAATAGATTTAATTATTTATGGGGTAAGTTTTGCGATACTTTATTTAAATATAGTGTAGTTGATGACAGCTCTAATGATAATATTGACAATTTTATTCTTTATTAGATAAATTTGTAATTTCTACAATGAGAAACGATTTCTGATTATACAGAGCTTGCGGTTACTGGTAATCGATAAAAGCTAGATCTTATAAGAGAAGTATTTGGGTATGTTTTTTACAAATGAAAAAAATGCTTAATTGTGGATACTGTCTTATTTCAAAAAATGATAATGGATAGAGTAATAGATGATGAAAAAAATTTAAATTGTAATTTTTATTATTTATGTATTATTTATTAATTAATATTAGAGACAAGATTTATTAAAAATAAGTCTTGTTTTTGCTATAAAAAATTGTTTAAATTGACATTAATAATAATATTTTTGTTTTACTTTAATTGTTATCTATTTAAAAATATGGTATATTTATAGATAGATAATAAAAAGGAGTCTTGCTTATGAAAATATATTTGTTTGATCAAGATAGGATATATAATTTTCTTTTGCCTAATGAAGTAGAGGGTAGTTACAGTTTTGATTCTGATAAGGATTCTACATCTAAGCTGTTAAATGTAGAGGCGAGAGATGGCAAATGGGTTATATATTCAAGTGGTGATACTCAGATTATAAGTAATGGTACTGTATCAGATAGTTTTGAACTTTTGAATAATAATTATTTTATTATATCAAGAGATGGTAAAAATTATTTAATTTATGTATGTGATATAGCTTCTGATAAAATGGATATTTATTCTTGCAATGGATTAAATATGATTATTGGTAATGGTGGAAATGTTAATTTTAATTGTCCTTATTTAGGTAATAATCAAATTAGAATATATAAACAGGATAATATGTTTGTTTTACAGCAGACTTCTTTAGGTATTACATATGTGAATAATAAGATTGTTACTGAGTCTGCTATATATTTAAAAAATGGTGATTATTTAAATATATTTGGTTTTAAGATAATTTTTTTAAATAATATGATTCTTATGAACAATCCTGGAGGTAAGGTATCAATACCTAATTTTAATTTTGGTATTAAACTTTTAGAAATAAATGATGAGCCTGGCAAATTAATTAATGTTCAAGATAAAGAATTATATGATAAGGATAGTTATTATTCTAAGTCTCCTAGAATAAGAAGGATAATAGAGACTAAAGAGATAAAATTATCACCTCCTCCTCATGATAATAATAATGAAGAACTGCCTTTCATTTTAACTGTTGGTCCTATGCTTACAATGGGTATGATGTCTTTTGTGACTATGACTCAAGTGTTTATGAGGATGAGTGCGGGTGAGACTACTTTAGAACAATCTTGGCCTCAATTAGTAATGGCTTTTGCAATGCTTACATCTATGCTTGTCTGGCCTATTGTAATAAGAATATATAATAAAAGAAGAAAAAAGAAAAAAAGAGAAGAACTTGTTTTTAAATATGATGAGTATTTGAGCAGGAGGGAGAAAGAAATAGAAGAAGAGGTACATCTTCAAAGAGATATTTTAATTGAAAATTTAATTACAGTTGATAATTGTTTAGAAATAATAGGGAAAAAGAATATCGGTTTTTGGGATAAGAGAATCGATCAAAATGATTTCTTGACAGCTAGACTTGGTATGGGAAAAGTTCCACTAGATGTAGATATACAATATTCTGAAGAAGATTTTTCTATTGATGAGGATGATCTTAGGAAGAAGGCAGATGAGCTTTCACTTCGATACAAATATATTAATAATGTACCTGTCGGATATTCTTTTAAGGAAAATAAGATTACTGCTATTATGGGGTTTGATAAGAGTAAAAGTTTTGTGTTTACTCATAATATTTTGCTTCAACTTCTTACTTTTTACAGTTATGAGGATTTAAAATTAGTTATTTTTACTAATGAGAAAAACGAAGAAGAATGGGATTATGTTAAGTATTTAAATCACAATTTTAGCAATGATAAAAAGTTTAGATTTTTCGCATCTGATACTGATAGTGCGAAAGCAGTAATGGATTATTTAACTGGTGTTATGCACTCTAGAGATAATGGAGGAAGGGAGAAAGATGAGCCTGACAAACCTCATTATTTAATTATAATTGATGATTATGATTCTGTTAAAAGGTTTGACTTTATAAAAGAGCTTACTGAAAATGATGATGATATTGGTTTTAGTATGATAATACTAGAAGAAAAATTAAGTAAACTTCCTAGTAAGTGTAATAATTTTATCTCTCTTGCGACTAATAGTTCTTCTATTTTAAAGAATTCTTATGAAAAGCAAGAACAAACTGCTTTTAAAGAGGAAATATATTACAATATCAATATGATGAATATTGCTAAAATAATGTCTAATATTCCTATTGAATTTGAAGAAGGTATAGGTAATATTCCTGATTCTATTAGTTTTTTAGAAATGCATGGTGTTGGTAAAATAGAGCAGTTAAATGTACTTAACAGATGGAATATGAATGATCCTACTGTAAGTTTAAGGGCTGAGATAGGTGTCGATAATCAGGAAGATGTAATGTATTTGGATCTTCATGAAAAAGCTCATGGTCCTCATGGACTAATTGCTGGAACAACTGGTTCTGGTAAGTCTGAGTTTATAATTACTTATATTCTTTCTATGTGTATAAATTATAGTCCTGATGATGTTTCATTTATTCTAATTGACTATAAGGGTGGTGGACTTGCACTTGCTTTTGAAAATAATAATTTTGTCTTACCTCATTTAGCTGGTACTATCACTAACTTGGACAAAGCTGAGATGGATAGAACTTTAGTCAGTATAGATAGTGAGGCTAAGAGAAGACAGCAGCTTTTTAATGAAGCTAGGGATATAACTGGTGAAAGTACGATGGATATTTATAAATATCAAAGGCTTTATAAAGAGGGAAGGCTTAAAGAACCTGTATCTCATTTATTTATAATTTGTGATGAGTTTGCCGAACTTAAAGCACAGCAGCCTGATTTTATGGATAATTTAATTTCAATAGCTCGTATTGGTAGATCGCTTGGTGTTCATTTGATTTTGGCTACTCAAAAGCCTTCTGGTGTTGTTAATGATCAGATTTGGTCAAATACTAGGTTTAGGGTATGTCTTAAGGTTCAAGATGAATCTGATAGTAAGGAAATGCTTAAAAAACCTGATGCGGCTCATATTACTCAAGCTGGTAGGTATTATCTACAAGTTGGTTACGATGAAGTATATGAACTTGGACAATCTGGTTATACTGGGGCTAAATATTTTCCTTCTGATAAGATAGTTAAACAGGTTGATAAAAGTATTAATTTTATCAATGATTTTGGTCAGCCTATTAAGAGTATTCAAGCTTCTGGTGGTCAGAAAGTTCAAGCTCAAGGTGAACAATTACAGGCTGTTATGAAACTTATTATAGATACAGCTAATAAGCTTAATGAAAAGTCAAGGAGACTATGGCTTCCTAATATACCTGAGACTATATTAGTAGATGATTTGGAGAAAAAATATAATTATGTTAAGGAAGATTATCATCCTAGAATTATCATTGGTGAGTATGATGCTCCTGAAAAGCAAGAACAAGGGCAGGTTGTCTACGATTTAATAGAAGATGGTAATACTGTTATATATGGTAATGATGGAGCGGAGAGAGAACTTCTTTTAAGTACTATGATTTATTCTCTTTGTAAAAACAATACAGCAGAGGAAATTAATATTTATTCTATAGATTATGGTTCTGAATCTCTTAGAAGATTTCAAAAACTTTCTCAAGTGGGTGGTATGGTATTTGTTGGTGATGATGAGAAATACAATAATTTAATTAAGATGCTTAGAGAAGAGATGGCTAACCGTAAGAAATTATTTGTAGATTATGGTGGTGAATATAAAAGTTTTATAAAAAATAGTGGTAAAAAATTACCTTTAATTGTTGTAATTATAAATAACTATGATTCTATAAGTGAATCTATACCTAGTGTTTATGAAGAATATCCTGATTTAGTTAGGGATTCTGATAGATATGGAATTGTGTTTATATTTACGTGTAATGGAGTAAGCTCAGTTCCAAGAAAAATTACTCAAAATTTAGATAATGTATTCGCATATAAACTTAAGGATCAGTATGACTATAATACTGCTTTTAATGCGAAAACTAAATTAGTACCAAGAGAAACTTTTGGTAGAGGACTTATTAATAATGATGGTGTTCATGAATTTCAAACATCAAAAATTGTTCAAAATGATGAAGAAATGAATAAATTTTTGCAAGATTATATTAGTAATCAGGATCATTCTATTATTTCAAAACAGATACCTGTTCTTCCGGATGTTGTTAGATTTGACAATGTTAACAATATTGAAATTAATTGGAATAATATTCCAGTTGGAATTAGTAAAAATGAGCTTGAAGTTGAAACTTTGGATTTGCAAAGTAGTGTGGGCTTAATGATTTCATCTAATAAATATATAAATACGATTAAGTTTGTAAAAAGTCTTGCGATGGTAATTAATAGTGTAAAAAGTATAAATTTGCTCGTTATAGATAGTCAACAGGAACTTTTACTTGATAAAAATGATTTTAAAAATTATTATACAGGTGATATGGATAGTACAACAGATTCTATTACACAATATATTCAAAAATTATTTGATAGTCGAAGTGATGTTAAAACTGCAATTATTATTTATAATATGAGTAAATATATAAATAGTTTATCAGATATAAACAAGCTTAATGAACTTTCTAAGATTGCTAAAAAAAGCGAAAATGTTTGTATTATAATTGTTGATGATCAGAAAAAATTAAAAGCTGTTAAATATGATGAATGGTTTAAGGATATATTTAGCATTAATGATGGTATATGGGTTGGTAAAGGTGCTTCTGATCAGTCTCTGTTTAGCTTGAGTGGGATTACAAAGGAAATGATGCAAAATTATAAAAATGATATGGGTTATTTAATAAGCGAAAGTAGTGGAACTCTTTGTAGATTAATTGATTTTGTCACTGTTGAAGATAACGAAAACGATTAAAATTAAAATTTTCACGTAAACATAATGTAAAGATTTACTAATTATGTTGATTTATTACTACGAGTATGTTATTATTGATTTGTAATGATAAGAACATTACTAGGATAGGAGGAAAGAAGATGGATATTGCAGAACAATTAAGAGCATTATTAGGACAAGCTAGGGAGGCTATAGCAAATGTTCAAAAACAATTTAATGATACAACATCTAATATTACTAGTAGTTTTAAGTCTTTTGATAGCTCTATGTCAATGGCTATGACTGGACCTGCACCTTCACAAGCACTTTCTGGTGTAGCTGATGGTGTTAATAGACTTTATACTGAAGGTAATGTTGAGGAGTATTTTAAAAGTAGAGGTAAAGCTGCAGCCGCAGGTTATAATGGTATGGCTGCAAATCATGGCGGTGAAACAATTTCTGCTAATATTGATACTAGTCATGAAACTGTTACTCATGATTCAAATGCCGATACAGCTGAAATAGTTATAAATCCTGATTATGCCCATGAAGCTATTAATAATCTAAAACAATTAATTGATGTTATTTCTAGTATTGGTACTCAAGCTATTAATGTTAATATTGAAGGAGCTGAAGCTATCGATACTGCTATTGTTGAAAATGGTAAAAGAAATTTAGAAAGATTAAATAGTAATTTTTCTGACATTGTTGATATGATGTTAAAATATTTTGAAAATTTAAAAGAAGCTGACAGACAAGTTTTAAGTGAAATTGTTTCGAAATTAAATCAAGATTAATTGTATTAATATTGTTTATTAATTTGTTTATAGGAGGTGACAGTGCTGTCATCTTTTATAGTATTTTGTGATGTCTTGATTTTATTTCTTTAAAAAATATGTGGTGATAAATGTGAAAATAGATGTAAAAAAAATGAAGAAAGATTATTTTTTGCTTGTTTCTCTAATAAAAAAGTATGAAGATAACCTGCTTAATTATTATGGGAAGATGAATTATGTTCTTTCTGAGTGGAATGATAAAAACGGATTGAAATTTTCTGAACATATTAGTGATGAAAAAAAAAGAATTAGTTTGTTAATTGATAGTTTAAAAGCAATTTGTAATTTATATGGTTATTTAATAAAAAAATACGAACATTTTGGAAATACTTTAAATATTGATTTTGACTCAATTGATGAAATTAGCGATATTTTTAATCAGTTAAATGATAAATTTGATATTATAGTAGATAAATATAATTCTTTAAATTTGGATTTCACTGCAAAAAACAAAGAACAGATTTTAATTCAAAAAGAAAAAACTATTGGTATGCGAAAAGATACAAATAATTTAAAGAGAGAGATTTTAAAAAAAATTGATACTATTAAAAGAATTGAAAATGATGTTAATTATAAAATATCTAAAATTTTAATTGAAAATATTAGTGAAACTGTTGTTTCTGATTATATTTAGGGGATGTTATATGTTCGAGTTTGAAGAAACTAAAAATAGTATTGATTATATGAAAGTTTATTTAAAGGAAGAGAAAATAATTTTAGAAGATTTGATTAGTATTTTTAATAATTTATCTCATTTTTATAATTCTAATAATTCTTCTAAATTAAATAATTTAATATTAGAATTAACAACTTCTTTAAAGCAAGTTGATAAAAATTTATCTAGCAATATTAACATTATAGAAAGTACAGTATTAAATTATGAAAAGGATAAGGAAGAAACTAAGAAGAGAGTAATAGATATTTTAGAAGATACTAATATAAAATCTATTGATTGAGTTTTTTATTATGGATGAGTTAGCGAAAGAAAAATATAATAGTATATCTATTGATGTTAATGATGCTTATGATGCTTTTAAAAATTTATTAATATTAATATATGATAGTTTTTTGGTGAATGGTGAAATAGTAAATAAAAATGATTTTGACTATATACAAAAATATTTCGATGAATTAAAAGTTAGCATGGATAATTTGTTAGTAGTTATAAACAATATGATTTAATATCATGTTGATTTTAAAATAATATAGAACGTTTAAGTATTATTTAAAACATTTTAATGCTTTATAGGTATTTAAAAATAAAACATGAAAAAATGATAAACTTAATTATAAGTTTATATGTATTATATATTAACGGTTTATTTATGTTTTTGTTAAAGAATAGAAAAGTTCTAATTGACTGTTAATAGTAATTAAAACTGTGTAAAGTTATATACTTTCACTTTTTTTTTACTCTATGTAATGTTATAATTATATTAGAATAAAAGGTGATATGAATGAATAATAAAGTTCTTGTTAAATTAATTGTTCCTGAAATTGATGATGAATTTGATGTTTTTATTCCTGTTAATGAGATTGTTTGGAAAATAAAAAAGATGCTTGTTAAATGTGTTAATGATGTAGACGGAGTAAATCTTGATATTAATAAAGAATATATTCTTGTTAAAAAAGATAATAATAGAGTATATAAAAATAATGAAATTATGATAGATACTGATATTAGAAATGCAAGTGAGTTATTGCTCATTTCAAAGTAAAAGTTAAATTACTATTATTTTATAACAAATTTAAATGTGTCTGTATTAAGATTATAGTTTATGGATTATTAAAATATAATTTATTATTTACTATTGAGATTTTTTATTTTTTTAATTATAAATTATTAGAAAATGTATGCAATAATGTTTAATAAGTATGGAGGTTGATAAAAATGGCGAATTCTTCAATTACTAGAGTAAATGTAGATGTGGGTAAAATGGATCTTAATAGAGTATCTGCGACTGCTGCTGGAGCAGCTGATGGTACTGGTTTTATTCCAGAAGAAAACATTTTAAAGTCTTATTGGGGAGATGAAAATGGTGAGGTAGAATTTGTTCCAAGAGAAGATGGAACTTATTTAATTGAGCAGGATGGAGTAGCGATGGGTTTTACTGATCAAGACGGATATGATTATGCCTTAAAAAATGAAAAGGCGAGCGATGTTGAAGTGAAGGAACCAATTAAAGGGTCAACTGAGAATTTAGAGGAAACACTAAATAATATAGATAATAGAGCTCTAAGTGAAAAATCTACAAATGATGTTGAGAAGACTGCAATTGGTGACTTGAAAGAGGAATATTATAAAGGTATGCCTGTTGATGCTGATGAGAAAATCGAAATACTAGATGTAAGAAAAACTGGGCCTCAAGCGTTAAATGAGGCTTTAGGTTACGATAAATTGATGGGAATTAAAGAGAAAAATAAACTTTTTGAAAAATTTGAGTATATGGATTTTGATGATGATGAACTTATAAATGTCAAAACGAATTTAAATGAAATAAAAAAACCATCTACTATAAATATTGACACAGATAATTTTAGCATTAATGATTTAAACGGACTAATAAGAAAGGTTTTAAATGGGTTTAAAGATGTTTTAAATACTGATGAAACATTAAAAATTATAATGCAAAAAAATTTTGGCAATATTTATGATGAGGGGTATGAAGTATCTTCTGAAATTATAACTGTAGATGGTAAAAATATGGTAATCGCTTCTAAAGAAGGGGAAAGATCAAGGCTGTATGTATATGATGAGAATTTTGAAAATTGTCAATATATAGATCTTAATTTTAAAGATAATTTTGAAAGTGTTACATATGATAAAGATACTAATAGTATTAAAGTAGTTAAAGATGGGAATGAAATTGTATATACTATAGACGATATTAATTCTACTCTTACTGGGCCTCAGTCTTTAGCTTTTGCTACTGATAGTCAAAAATATTTAGTTGATTTTGCGCCAGATGTTCCTTCGCCTGGTGCTGGGTGGTGTGCAGCTTGGGTTTCTTCAGTGTTTGCTGATGCTGGGTATGGTTCTTTTGGTGGAAATGCTTGTAATATGTATGATGATTGGTGTACTTCTTCTGATAAAGCTGATTTAAAGCCTGGTATGATTGTGGCTGTTGGTACTACTGATGGTGCTACTGATGCTGGAACTATATATGGCCATGTTGGTATTTACATAGGTAATAATCAAGTTATCCATAACATTGGGAATATTAGTGTTATGGATTTAGATGAATGGATAGCTTTTTATGGACATTCTGGCGAAGGTAGAAATCAGGCAAAATGGGGCTGGCTAGGTGGAAACGATTTATCTGAAGGGGTGTAATATGACTGATAATCAAAAGAAAATGATAGATGATTTATACCAAAAAAGAAAAGAATATTATTACTTTAATTATGCTGGTGCAATTAACGAGATAATAAACAATTCTGATTTTATTGATGAAAAATTTATTGAAGTTCTTTTATATGAAGCTTTTATGGGGCAATTATTAATATGTAAAAAAGATTTCTTAGTTGTAAGAGAAGGGTATGATAGTTTTTTTTCTAAAAGAAGTTTAAATTTCTATATTAGAAGGATAATAAGATCTAAGTTTATCTCTTTAAATAAAGACTTAGATGTTAGTAGGTTGTTATTAAAATATCCTAATAATAAAGAAATATTAGAGTATTCTATCAGAATAAATCCATCTTTATCTACTGATTTCTTTGATAAAATAGATAATAATTGGATTAAAAATATTTTATATTTAAGTCCTAATTTGATTTCTTCTTTCGATGATTATAAAAGTAATAAAGAAATTGCTTTAATATGTATGATTAATGATCCAAATTCTATTTCAAATTTTAGCGATGATATTAAAAAGGATATGGATGTTTTAAAATGTGCTTTTAATAATATTTATAACGAGTGCAGAGTTGGAAATTTAACAGATGAAGAGGTTTATAAGTCAAAAAATTATTTAGATACTGCACGCCAATTATTATTAAAATTTGATTATGAGGAAGAAAATTTGACTGATGAATTTATTATTAGTTTATCTATTGGAATGCTTACTAGTTATGATAATGAAGAGATTGCAAATGAGACTTTGGCATTAGAGAATTACTTTGATGAATATATTGATAAATATTTAGGAGTTAGTTTAAAGGAATATGAGAATAAAGTACAGATTTAATCTGCACTTTTTTAATATTTGACATGTAAACTTTTTTTTCTTTTAATTTACACTTTAAAATATACATGTTATAATTATAATTGAGAGATTGTAGGCAAGTATAGTATTTTATAAATAATAATGGAGAGTGATGAAAATGGCCAATGCAATAAAAAAAATAAGTGTAGATGTAAGTAAATTAGATTTTAATAGGGTATCTGCAACTGCTGCTGGGGCAGCTGATGGTACTGGATTTATTCCTATTGAAAATATTTCAATAGCTGATTTTGGTGATGAAAATGGTAAAGTTGATCTTATACCAAGGGATGACGGAACATATTTAATAGAACAAGATGGAATAGGAATGGGATTTACTAATCAAGATGGTTATGAAGAAGCTGTAAATGATTCTAAAGGTGATACTTCTAAAAAAATGAATTTCGATTTTGATAAAGTACCAATAGCTTCAAGTCTTGCTGATGCACAGGCCGGTAATTACATTGACCCTAGCAAATTATTACAAAATGAGTGGGGGACAGAAGGTTCAAAAATAGAATTTGAAGATTATGGTAATGGATATTATTTGATAGTACAAGATGGAGTAGGAATGGGATTCACTAATCAAGATGGTTATAATTATTTAAATGCTATTAGTGCTGATGAAACTGTTTCGAAGGATACTGCTAAAGGTGTGAGTCCTGCTGAAGAGGCAAAAGAAGATAATAAAATTAATGATACTAATAATAATTCAAATGATATTATTATGCCTATTAATAAGGATGCTAATCCTGGAAAATATTTAAATAATACTGAACCTATTGTGGATGTAAATGGTGAAAAAACTATTTTAGATAATTTTGGTATATTAACTTCAGAGCTTGAAACAAAAATTAAAAATCATGAAGGTGGAAAATTTTTATGTTCTGCACAAACTGATAGTGGAAATGTAGACTATTATGATTATGATGGGGTTTTAGTTTCTGAGTATAATAATTCTATTGTTATTAATGATAGTAAACTTATGCAAGAGCCTTATATTGTTAGACAGTTAGTTGATATGCATATTGATTCTTCATTATTTAATAGTATTGAAAAAATCGCATTAGCAAAAGAGACGTCTAATGCTGATTATTATAACGAATATTTGTCAAAATATCTAAGTCAGAATGTAAGTGATGATTTTACTCCTTTAGAACTTAATATTGGTAGTTTGATGCAGCAATTAAGTTCAGAACAATCTGGAGAAAAATTTAGTTATACTGCAAATGGGATAGAAGTAGAAGTTCATAAATATGAAGATAGTTTTACGTTAGATTATGTTAAAGATGGTCATAGGGTTATAGAAACTTATAGTGATTTGGAAAAACCAGAACTTATAAATTCAAGAGTATTTACCCGTGATGGTGAAAAATACAATATTTATCAAAATGGGACTCTTGTTTCTAGCGAATTTAGTAAAATAAGTTTGGATTCTTATATTGGTGACATTAATAAGCATGATGCTGATAAATTTAATGAGTGGTATGGATATACTATGTTTAAAGGCAAATCTGCTGATGTCTATCATTATTCAAATGGAGATATTACTTTTGAGTTATTCGAAGAAGTTGGTAAGAAGAGTATATATACATATGACAAAGATGGAAATTTAAAAGAAAAAAAGGTTGAATTTACTAGTGATGAACTTCCTTTTAAAAGTATAGACTATCTTTATGGTGCATTTGATAAGGAAGTTAGTATTGGTTATACTCCTAATAGTTTATATGAATTTAAAGATTTAAAATATAGTATAACTAACTCTGATGGTGAAGAATTACTAGTATATTCTAATGATACAGGTAAGGTTATAATTGAAAATAAGAAAACAGGGGTTAAACAAACTATTGATTTTTTAAATGGTAAATTAGGAAGCGATAGTACACAGACTAAGGGTGAATCTCAAGTTGATACAACTAGTGGAAATGTTGATGGTATAACTCAAACTGTTAATAAGGTAAGTGATACTATCTCTGATAACTCTACTACTGGTCTTAAAGGAATGATAAATAATATTATAGACAAAACTAAATCTGATGTTAATGTCAATGCCAAAGATGACAAAAAAACTGTATCTGATTTGAAAGAAGCTTTAGGTAATCCTTTTTCTAAAATAGAAGATAATCCTTATGATGGTAGTAATATAAAAGATAAATTAGAAGCACAAAAAATCAATGATAATACTTCTAAAAGTGGCCAGGAATCAAATGCTGATTCTAGTTTAGTCATTCCTACTATAAATGATGTCTCAAAAATTGAACGTGCTGGTGGAACTAGACCTACTCGCTTAGAAGATGGAAGTATAGTTTATAATGGAACATACGATGGAATGGATGCGCAAGTTCATGAATATTCTGATGGTACTTTAACTGTTTCTTATGATAAAGATGGAAATGAAGTTATTGAAAGATTTGGAAAAGACGGTGATAATTATCAAATATCCAATGTAAGACTTATAAATGATAATGAGGAGTATTATAATATTTATAGAGACGGTGATCTTATTTCAAGTGAACTTCAAACTATTAAGAGGCTGGATAGTTTGGTTGATCAAGATACTAAGGAAGATATAGATTTGTTTGGCGGTGAATGGACAGCTGAAGGAAATTATAGAGGACATAAAGCTTCAATAAGAGGATTTAGAGACGGTAGTTATACTATAGATTATAAAGATGGTATTAATAGGTTAATTTATACTTATGATAAAGATAATAAGATCAAAAATAAAAAAATAATTAATGGTGAAGATGAAAAGTATTTTGAGTATGATGATTTAGGTAATATAACGAGTGGAATTAATCAGATTAAAATAATAACTGATGATAAACAGGAAGTGTCTGATGAGATAGCAGTTGATGATAAGGAAAAAATAGTTGAGGAAAATATTGAAACAGTAGAAAATATGCTTCCACTTGGTATTATGAATCCTTCTAATGTTCCTTCATATGATGAATTAGTTCATAGTTTTGATGGCTCAAATCTTGATTATATTAATGAACAAAAGGAAAAAGGTTTAAGATATTGTGTTGATGTTCATGAGAATGATGGAGATATTAATTGGAATGAGGTTAAAGAATCTGGAATAGATTATGCTATTATCAGGTGTTCTGTGACTTATTGGGGGTCTAATCACGAGACAATTGCTCTTGATATTGATAAGAAGGCAAGAGAAAATGTTATGAATGCTATTGATGCTGGTGTTGAGGTCTCTCTTTATACATATAGTGCTGCTAAAAATGAAGAGGAAGCTAAGATTGAAGCTGAAAAAGTATTGGAATTTATTGATAGCTTACCAGAAGAGTATAGAAATAAAATCAAAAATCCTATTGTTTATGATTATGAGACATTTGATTACAAGGAAGAAAAAGGTGTTACATATTCTACTAGATGTTTTGGGATGACTCCTGATGAAAGGACTGCTGTTATAAATGCTTTTAATAAGTATATTCAAGATAGAGGATATAAGACTATGACTTATACTAATAGGTCAGCTTTCCAAAATGAAATTAATGGTAAGGAATTGCTTGACGAAAATAATATGGCTTGGATTGCTGAATTTGGCGATGATATAAAGTATGATGGAAATTATAATATGTGGCAATATTCTGAAAATGGAAAGGTAAACGGTATTCCTAGTGGTGCAGTAGATTTAAATGTATTTTATATTGATACTTCAGTTGATAAATCACCGATAGTAGATGAAGACATTTCTAAAATTGAAAAAGATAAAATTCAAAGTGAAAAGGATAAAATATTATCAACAGAACATATTGAAGAGTTGGTAAATGTTACTTCTGATGCTAATGCTGTAGAGTCGAGTGGAGATGCTAATGAGGAATTGTCAGGAACAAAATATGTAGATTTACAAGGTTTTGATCAACATATTACTGACAACATCAATAAAGCTGGCTATGGCACTAGTGATGGTGTTGTGTCTGCGATGCTTTCTATGGCTGATTATACTTCTGCAACTGGAAAAAGAATAAAATATGTACTTGGTTCTCGTGGAACTAATGCTCAAGAGCCGAATGATACTAGTCTTAATGATTCTCTTCCCCTTGCTTTTGATTGTAGTGGAATAATTGGATATTGTATTAATAAAGCTGGCTATAATCTTCCATTTGAATCTACAACTGAAGATATTTATGAATGGGCAATTAATAATGGATATGCTATAGATGATATTCATGGTGGAAAGCCTGGAGATTTATTTGTAACAAAAGGAACAGGACATGTTCAAATGATTGTTGGAACGTATGATGGTGGTTATTATATTGCAGAGGAAACTGTACCTCATTCTGGTAATAATTATAGGCAAAGGGGTTTCAGTATTACTAAACAAAGTTTTGAGGACCGTGAGGCTGAACGCGGTGGAAGTGGACAAGAATATGTTCTTGTAGATATGTCTGGATATTATGATAATAAAGAAAATGTTAGATAGTAGGTTTAACAATTTGAAGAAAATTAGAAAGGAACAATGAAAATGGATAATTCAATAAAAAAGGTAAAAATTGGTGATGTGGATTTTAAGTCAAAGTTTTTTGATATTGTCTCTGGGTCAACTTCGTTAAAACCGTATTTAAATAATAAATCAGAAGTATTTCATATTGTTCCTTTTAGAAATGTAGAATCGGTAGATGGAAATGACATTGTTAAAGTAGAAAAAGATAAAATTCAAAGTGCAATTGATTTTTTAAAAGAAAAAATTCCATGGTTAAATATTGATAAAAACGGGAAAATAGTTTATGATTTTGAGGATGCTATAAATGTTTCGAAGAATGCTGAAGCTATTGATATGGAATCTTTCGAACAGTCATTAATAGATAATACTGATTTTAAGAGTTTAGATGAGTTTAATGAGTATTTATTTAAAATGGTTGATTTGGCAGGATATAATACTTCTGATGGCGTTGTTACGGCGGCTATGTATTTGGCATATATATATCCAAAATTAACTGGTAGAACAATTGAATATACTGAACCTGGTGAGTCTACTGATGGGTATAGAAGGGGCTTAACTTCTGATATAAAATTTGATTGCCGTGCTTTTGTATGGTGGTGTTTGTATAATGGTGGTTTTGTGTGGGCAACAAATGATGATGGAAAAATTCTTAACCACAGTCATTCATTTATTGATTGGGTTTATGAAAAAGGTATGGTGCGTGATGGATACGATTCTGCAAAGCCGGGTGATGTTGTTTTGAGTAGAGAACATGTTCTTCTTGTTGTTGGTACATATGATGGTGGATATTATACTGCTGAGGCTCAGACAAATGGCTTGGTAGTAATGCAAAGAAGCTTTGAAAATTTGGAAGCAAATGGGTATACTATTGTTGATATGGATCAATATTATTCGAAATATAAGTTGCGTAATTAATAATTTTATTTTTAATATTTGTGGTGATAGTTATGAGAGAATATAGAAAGATAGTCCAATTTTCATATAATAATCAAAAATATAATATGTATTTGGATAAAAATAATAGACGTTTTTTCATGAAGGTAAATAGTGATGGTTCTTTATCTTATTTAACTGGTGATGAATTAATAGAAATATCAAAACTATTTATAAAAAATTCTGATATATTAATGATTGGAAAGGATTTTGAAAAGATAAATATTGTCCCTAAAATATTAACTATATCTGGTGCAGTTTTATTAACTTCTAGTCTTTTGTTTAATTTTTTATCAAAAGAATCTAAAATTTCTTCTTCTGATAATAATCATATATCTTTAAGTGAGGAAGATTTAAAAAAATATATATCTACTTATGATGAAGAAGAAAAGTCTCAAGATTATTATTATGATGAGGAAAACAATAAATTGTATATTTACAATTTAGAATATATTGATAATGTAATTAAGGAAGATAATATATCGTTAGATGACATTAAAGAGACAATTCAAAACAATAAAAAGATACCTGGTGAATACAAGGATTTATTATCTGAGTATAGCGAAAGAGTTGTAAGTAATTATCCTGATGCTGATTTAAGAGTTTTTTATAATAATTTGCAAACTATGGAAATTGTCGAGTGTAGTAAACAAGCAATGTTTGATGAAACTTTGAATGTTAATTGCTCTGGATATTATGATAGAAAACATAATAGAATATACGTTTTAGAGGATAATACTTATGAAAAAGGGAGTTGGAATTATCAGGTTATATATCATGAGTTATCACATACTCTAACAGGTAGCAGTTTTAAACTAGATAATTTAAATGTACAAATCCAAATGGAAAATGATAGTTTTAATAATGAAATGACTCAGGAGGCACTCAATTCACTATTTGCTGTTAGTTTATTTGATTATGATGAAGATCATATTGCATATCAACTCCAAAGTAATTATTATTCTGTGATGACAGAATGTATGGATTATGATTTTACTGATTATGTTAATAAACCTTTGTCTGATTTTCCAAAACAGTTAGATGAATATAATAATGACGATAATGCGAAGGAAATACTTGAGTTAATACAATTTCAACGTGAAGATTATATTCATGATAAAATAGAAACTGAAGAGACTGAGTTTTATCCAATAATAGATTATTTATGTGATATGTATTTTAGAAAGTATATTACTGAATATACATCTTATGAAGATGCAATTGTAATAGCAAATAATCTTGAAAATAGGATACTTAAGAATGTGCCTGACGATTATAAAATTAATACTTCTAGGATTTATGAGAATTTAGATAATTATTATAATAGTTACGATAATACTGTAGGAAAGACACTTTAATGCGATAAAGTAAGGTCGGTGAAAAAACATGTCTAATACAATAAAAAAAGTTAAGGTTTATAATACATATTCTAGTACGTTAAATAGTGATAAAAATAATAATTCTAATAGTTCTAAACTTACATTTGGTAGTAGTTTTTCTGAAGTATTTGATGAAATGAAGGATTATATTGAAGAAATAGAGATGGAAAATTTTTATAAATATCCAAGTTATCAAGAAAAGCTTAAACGTGCGATTGACGATTATAATCAATTTGATGGTATAATTTCAGATGTTGATTTTTTCCATAACGGTGATTTATTTTCTAAAATTGGGTGTGGTGTTGCATCAATAATGTATATTTATGCAATGCTGAATGATGATTTTGATTTTAATCCTAATGAGTTTGTTTCCGATGCAATAAATCAAGGTTACTTTACTTCAGTTGGTAGTAATTCATATATGCTTTTAGATGAAAATCTAGCTAGTTCTGAAGATAATGTATTAAAAAATAAATGGGGATTAGAGGCAACAGAAATTGATAGTAATGCTGAATCTATTATTTCTGCTTTAGAAGAAGGAAAAAAGGTTATTTTTAACGTTGGTGAAAATGATGGATTTTATGATACAGAAACTGGACATTATATAGTTTTGGATCACTATGATAAAGAAACTAATCAGATATATGTATTTGATCCAGCTGCTCGTCCAGGTGGTAAATCAACTGAACGTATGGGATATCAAGATGTCGATAAGTTAATAAAAGAGATGTTTAATATACCTAATAATCCACCTTTAGCAATAGAATCTAATAAAGTAAAAGGGAGTGTTGAATGATGCAAAATGATTATTTAATAATTGGCAATTGTTTTATCTTTGAAATAATTGAAAATAAATTACATAAGAGTAAAAATGTTTTAAATATGGAAATAAATAAAAAATTCAAAATATATGATAATAAAACTAGTTTAGAAGCATCTAAAGCAAAGTTTGAGAATTATGAGTGGAATTTTTATGATGAAAGTGGAAATAAAATAAATATTGATGATTTTCGTATTGCTGTTACTGGTGGTTTTGATATAAAGCCAATTATGTATACAATAGAAAACTATAATAATTTAGATGAAAAAATAATTAAGGAATTGGATGAAGATGTTTCTGAAAAAGGGTTTAAATTGTATGCTGATAGGCTTAAAAAGATAGAATTTGATTTTGATGATGATGGTACAAAAGAAAAAATATGTACTATGAGTAATTTTCTTTTTGGCGAAAAGGGTGGAAAAAATTATCTTTTTTTAGAAAAAAGTAATACAGTTACTGATAAATTAATTGATTTTGATACTCATTTATTTCATGTTATTGAATTACTAAAAATAGGTAAGAAGACGTATGTAGTTGTTTTAAAGAGTTTGGGTGATCCTATCACATATAAAGATGATAATTTGTTTATTTATACTGTACAAAATAATAAGATTATTGAATGTAAATTTGAGTAATCTCTTCATTAGTAATTATAAAATAATTAGCTTTATAATTGTATTATAGTTTGTAAGAAAACGGTTTAATTTATTAATAAAAAATGGAGGAAATAAATATGTCGGAAGCAATAAAGAAAATTAAAGCAGTAAATATACTTTGGAATCCATTAAACAGTGGGAAAAAAAATAATCAGAGTAATTCAATAAGTACGATAGATGGTACGGTATTTGAAGAATTTGATGATGGAAGCTGGCAATGGACTGAAAAATATAATGGAAGGGAAACTACTTTTCACGAGTATCCCGATGGAACTAAAACTTTAGATTATATTGGAAAGCACGGAAGAAGGATAATAGATACTGTTGATAAAGATGGTAATTTATTAAATAGACGTTATTTTGGTGAAACTGCTGAAAGATATACAATCTATGAGAATGGTGAAAGTAAGGAAAGTGAATTATTTAAAATTTATGATATAGATAAACAAATAGATGCTTCTACAAAAAAGAACGTAAATGATAGCGAATGGGTGGCTGATGGTAAATTTAGAAAACATGACGCAGAATATCACCGTTATCCTAATGGAAGTACAACTATTGATTATATTGCTGACAATGGTAGATATATATATACATATGATAAGGATGGAATTTTAAAAGACAAAAAAGTTATTACAGATAATAATGAAGTTTTATCTGAATATGATGATTTAGGAAATATTGTTAATGTGGTTGAAAATAAAACTAATCATTCTGGGAAAAATGAAAAATCAGAAAATATTAAGGATGAAAAAAATATTGAAGAAATCAAAAATACTGAAGTCGAAGTAGGAGCTAAGGCTATAGATTCAATAATTCAAGAAACTAAAAAGAATTTGGAAGAAATACACGAAGAAATACAAGAAGCATCCAAAGAGGAATTTTATAAATATCCAAGTTATCAAGAAATGCTTGAACGTGCAATCAATGATTATAATCAATGTGATGGTATAATTTCAGATGTTGATTTTTTCCATAACGGTGATTCGTTTTCTAAAATTGGGTGTGGTGTTGCATCAATAATGTATATTTATGCAATGCTGAATGATGATTTTGATTTTGATCCAAATGATTTTGTTTCCGATGCGAAAAATCAAGGTTACTTTACTTCAGCTGGTAGTAATTCATATATGCTTTTAGATGAAACTCTAGCTAGTTCTGAAGATAATGTATTAAAAAATAAATGGGGATTAGAGGCAACTCAAATAGATTGTAATGCCGAATCCATTATTTCTGCTTTAGAAGA
>ODAI011636423.1_pt1 | contig 20024 bp, 18 predicted proteins | sample 1539321 | NCBI WGS metagenome assembly ODAI01 (sample SAMN02144231, study PRJEB22623) | gut metagenome | biome: sheep rumen | host: Ovis aries | place: New Zealand
AGAGGACAATACGGGCACTAAACATACAGGCAAAGGGCTCAGCAACTCATGCCGCGACGGAGTGTCGAGAAACTTGCCTGTCTCGCGGTCGAGCACGTCGAACTCCATGAAATAGTGGGGCAAGAGATCGTAGTAGATGGTGTGCTTGGCATACATCCATTCGCCATACATGACATAGCGGTGGCCGAGGACAGCATAAAGACGGTCCTTATGGACTGCTCCCCACTGTTTCAGCAGGTTGTAGTGGTGCTCACGATAGCCGCCCGTGAGGAAGTGGCCGCGGCTCTGCAGACGCAGTTCGCCGTCGCTGGTGAACGACACGGCGGTGTTCGCACCGTCGATTTTCTCCTCCAGCACGACATGGCGGCCTTCGATGTCGCTGAACGGACGCTGGCGCAGGTCCTCGTCGCCGGGTTGGAGGCGTGACCCCTGGATGTGCGGGGTGCGGGGGTATTTGATGATGATGTCTTCGAGTTTCATTGGTTTTTACTGATGGGTTGATGTGATGACTGTGCCGAAGGCACAGCTTGCGGAGAAGGATTGGCACTGTGGTCGGATGATAGTTGTGCCACCATGATTCGATGGTTGATCACCGAGATGAATTTCACTTTTTTACAGCCGTGAGCCAGAAAGAGCGATTTCAGGTCATCGTTGGAGAAGAGGTGGATATGCTCCGGGTTGTCGTCGGGTTTCGACGGCACCGACACGATGATATAGTTGCGTGCCATCCTGACGGCGTTGCGCACCACAGCTTCCGTGTCGGGGATGTGTTCCATCACCTCCAGCATGGCCACCACGTCAAACGACTTGTCGGGGGCATTCCATGTGCAGATGTCTTCAACGACGGGATGCAGGTGGGTGATACCGCCGTCATGCAGGCATTCGAGCAGTTTGATGCGGTGAGGGAGGATGTCGATGCTCGTCACCTCCAGGGTGGGGAAATCCCTGAGCAGAGGGAAGAGAAACACCCCTCTGCCGCTCCCCACGTCGAGGAGCGACTGGCATTGTCCTGCAGGGATGATGCCTTGCAGGAATCCCAGCACCGCCTTCACTCTCGGCAAGTCTTCTTTTGCCTTAAAATAATGGTCTTTGCGCTCCGGCGCGTCAGCTGTGCCCTTGTATCTTTTCTCATATCCCCGGATGTAGGCATCCAACAGGGGCGTGATATATTGCTGTTCCACTTTTTTCTTTTTTCCTTTTTGTTGATATCTTGAAAGATGTGATTGCGATCAAGAATCTATCAGTAAAAATATTATTCAGGCCTTTTTCCTTGTGAAGCGTGAAATATGGGCAAAGATAGGGAGTTTGCATTAAACTTCCAAATATTTTATTTGTGTAAATATCTCGTTTGATGTACAGGCCCTACAATTTCCATATGTGGTCAAGTAGGTTTCCTGAGCAGGATTACTTTTACCGACCGCTAAAAGTACGATTTAGAGAGAGGAAATCTAATTTTTTTTGTCAAATCATCATATTCAAGAAAAAAGTATGTATATTTGCAATAGAGAAGTTGTTTCACCTATTTGAGTCATTTACAAGCCTAACCATCCGTGCCGGCATGGCATGGGAAAAAAGAAGAACATGAAAAAAACATTGATATTCGCGCTGATACTGCTCTGTAGTCTTGTGGTCCGGGCAGAGTCTTTCACCGAGAATTTCGAGTCGGGTTTGCCTTCTTCGGCCCCCTCCTCTGAGGCCCAGGTATCGCTTGCCTCGGGCGTGTGGACAATTAAGGGTGTCTGCGTCAAAAAGGATAATGGCAGCCAACGGGCGGCCATGAGCACCAATGCCTACCTCATCACACCACCGCTCTCACAGCCGTCGCGCATCACCCTCAAACATCGTGCCTCAGGCAACGGCAAAACACTGGTGGTGGAGAAGTCCGTCGACGGAGGCGCCACATGGACCCCACTCGGCACATCGACTGTGTCTTCGTCGACACCCTACGGCAGCAGTTCGTTCAAGGCCAATTCTGCCGAAGAGGACACGACGGTGAGAATACGCTTCACCTGCCAAAACGGCACCATTTATCTCGATGACATAGATATTACCATCAACGCGGCCGGTGGCAACACTCCCACCGACCCTGACGATCCCACCTACATCACTGAGGGAGTGCCAGTGCCCACAATTCCGTTCACAGAGGCGCTTCACACTTATTTCATCGCTCCTGACGGCAATGACGAGACAGGCGACGGTTCAATGGAGCACCCTTGGTTCAACCTGCAATATGCTGTGGACCGGGCAGTGGCCGGTGACCATATCGTGTGTCGCGGCGGTACATATCAACCGACCATGAGGAAGGACGGCAAAAAACTCACCGTGCGCATCACCACCTCGGGCACAGCCGAGAGACCTATCGTCATCAGAAGCTACGAAGACGAGAAACCCGTGTTCGACTTCGTCCGACAACTGACAGAGCAGAGCATTGGCGACCGCGGTATACTCATCACGGGCAATTACTGGTGGCTCTTCGGCCTGCATATCACTCATGCTGCCGACAATGGCATAAAACTTGAGGGTTCGCACAACCGCATTGAGCGGTGCGAGTTTTCATTCAATCTCGACACTGGCCTTCAGTTGGGCTTCGGCCACAAGTTCAGCGACTCTTTCCCCAATCTCAGCGCTAACGACGGCACCTACTGCGCGTACAATGATGTCATCGACTGCGACTCTCATCACAACTGCGACTACGACACCAACTATGGATCCGACGCGGATGGCTTCGCATGCAAGATGCACAACGGCAAGGGCAACAGGTTCATCAGGTGCAGGGCATGGCACAACAGCGACGACGCATGGGACCTTTACGAGACCGACTTCGACGTCATCCTTGCAGAGTGCTGGGCATGGGATTCCGGCAAGGCGGAAGACCATCTGTGGGTGAAAGACTATATCAAAAAGAGCGGGTCGATGTCTTTCTCAGGCAACGGCAATGGCATCAAACTTGGCGGCAACGGCACAGGTGGCTCTTCGAAGGGTATCCATTATGCCTACAATTGCGTGGCTTTCAACTGCAATGCCGGAAGCAGCGTGAAGGGCTTCGACTGCAACAACCATAAGGGAGGGCATGTCCTCATCGGATGCCTGGCTTTCGACAACAGCTACGACTATATGTTCGAGTCGGGCGGTTCGGATGCCAACACCAAGTTTTACAACAATATCTGTCTGGGAAAGCAGGAGATTTGTGTAGGGAAGGACGACTACAATGCCATCTCCACACCTATGTCGAAGAACGGATGGAGCAGCCATCTGGTGACAGGCATCGGCCGCGACGACTTCATCTCGCTCGATGAGGAAGATGCGCTCATGCCAAGAGCCATCGACGGATCATTGCCACGGCGTTTCGCCCGCCTTGCAAGCGATAGCAAGATGGTGGATGGCGGCAACGCCGACTATGACATCCCCGAGAGCCTGCTTGACGATTTCCCCTTCCTGCGTCGCACCATCACCGGTCGGCAACGTGACTTGGGTCCCTACGAACGCCCTGACAACATTGACTCGGTCTCCGATTTCCCAAGTGTTGAAAGAAAAACCGCATCTCCCAAGAAATACCTTCGCCACGGTCGCCTGTTCATCGAGAGACATGGCCTGACCTATAACGTGCTTGGGCAGAAAGTCGGAAGATAAAAGGCTCAGCCTATTTGCTCTTTGCAGAAAAAGACAGAAGTGCTTTCGCCGAGCATGCGGAAGAACTCCCGTGCGGCCCTTTTCACATACGCGTTCTTCAGTTGATGGATGCAGCCGTGCATTTGCTTCTCTGGTGTGTCAGTGTCTGTAATGGGGATGGCTTTCAGACCCTGCTCTGCCACCACCGTACTCTCGCTGAGCAAAGTGACATAGTTGGACTCACGTATCAGCCTGAACAGCAGATAGACGGTGTTCATCTCTACTTTGATGCGGAAGTTGAAGTCCGCTTGCGCTATGGCACGCTCAAAGGCGCTGCGTGCCTGGGTGCCTTTTTTCGTCAGGGCCAGGTCGTAGTCTTGAAGTTCCGCAAAAGTGATGGATGAGCGGTTGGCAAGTGGGTGGCGGTCGTTCACGATGGCTGCCAGACGGTGATGGAACAGCACCTGACTGTCGATTCTGGGATTAGGTGTCGTGGGCTTGAAGGCAAGCACGAAGTCAAGTTCGTGGTTCTCAAGGCGGGCAATCAGGTCTGCCATTGTCGATTGCGTGACATTCATCTTTACGTGGGGGTGCTTCCGTAAAAAGGCGGTGACGGTCTCGGCCATGATGCTGGCGAAAGAGAAGGTGACCCCGATGTTCAGCTCTCCGCCGGTCAGGTTCTTCAGTTCCTCAAGCCTTTGCAGACAGTTGTCGGCCGAATGGAGTGTCTCCTTGGCAAGAGGCAGCAATTCCAAGCCTGCCTCCGTGAGAATCACCTCATGGCTGTTTCTCTGAAACAAAGGTTGCTGCAGTTCATTCTCCAACTGCAGAATCTGATGTGAGAGAGTGCTTTGGCTGATGAACAGCTCTTTGGAAGCCGTTGAGAAATTGAGTGTCTCAGCAAGCTTGACGAAATATTTCAATTGTCGTAGTTCCATATCAAATGCAAAGTAAACGGTTTTCCCCGAGAAAACCAAATGTCTATCAGTGTTTTTATGCGAAGTGCCGTATTGCTATCGAAATTATCGATAGCAGCATTTCGTTTTTCTTTTGGTGGTGGATGCTGAACAATTCATAACCATTGGTTGCAGATACCATCAAACAGATGTAATTTTGCACTGTCAAAGCAAAACAATTATTCAAATAAAGCGACAATAGATATGGATACAACAGCAATCATCACAATCGTGGCATTAAGTTTAGTAAGTTACCTTTTTTGTGTTTGGATGGCCCGTCACGACAATCTGGAGGTCAGATAAAAAGTATCCTTTTGCACATCGGCATTTTTCCCTGCCGTAAATATGGAGAGACCATTGACCTCGAAAGGGGATATGGCTCTTCTGAAACCACACTCTCAGACGCTGTGAGTGTGGCTTTTTTTCACAGTCAATTCTATTGCCTCTTTGCCGGTGAGATGCTCAATCGTCATACAGAGCATCAACATACGGTGTAGACCTTTTTCTATTTCCTTTTGCAATGCATCATCTTGGTTGGGGTTGTATCGATTGCCCAACAACCTGGCCACGGCGAGCTTCTCATCTGCTTCATCAACGATGTGGATTTGTCCGAAAGCGATGACGCTGCGGAAATAGGTGGTATACTGCTCGCCGTGCACCTCGTCTCGGTCGATGACGCAAAAGGAAGCCTTGCAGTGTCTGCGGATGGCATCTATCTTGTGGCCTTCTACGGCACTGTGGAAATAGAGGCAACCTTCATGATAGACGAAGCTGATAGGCACCGCATAAGGGTAATCGTCGTCCCCTAATAAGGCGAGGGTGCCTGAAGTGGCGCGCTCAAGAATCTCGACACTCTCTTCTTGGGAGAGTTGCTGCCTGTGTCGGCGCATGGGTCTGAAATCGCTCATGATATTGTTTTTAGTCCTATAATAGATGCGATAAGAGTGGTCAGGAAGAACAAACGCCAGAAAGTGGCGGGTTCTTTGAAAACGAAGATGCCGACAAGCACGGCACCGACAGCTCCTACGCCCGTCCACACGGGGTAGGCTGTCCCTAATGGCAATGTCTCAGTGGCCTTGGCCAACAAAACGGCACTCAGCACATAGAGTGCGGCAAAGCCTGTCATCCACGTCCAATACTCCGTACCGGCAATCCCCTTGGCACGGCCGAGGCAATAGGTGAATCCCACTTCACAAAGTCCGGCGAAAATCAATACAATCCAGTTCATAACAACAATCTGTTGCCTGTTTGAGGGCTGCAAGACTATCTCGGCGACTCCTTCCAAGGCAGTGCAAAGGTACGCTTATTTTTCAGAAAACCGACTATTAAATGTGATAAATCCACAATTTGACAGTTTCTGGACCGATGAGGGCCATGCATGCTTACTTTGGACACATTTACAACTCTATGTAGTGCAGGACGATGTCCTCATAGTGGCCGTCTTTCATCAAGAAGCCGCGAGGAATGACACCAAGTTGATGGAAGTCCAAGCGTTTGTAAAGATGGAGGGCATGGATATTTGTTGCCACCACGGCATTGAATTGGAGGATGCGGAATCCCATCTGAGCACCCATTTTCAGTGAATCTTTCACCAGCAACTCACCGATGTGCTCTCCCCGTTTCCCTTCTTTCACCGCATAACTCGTATTGCAGATATGGCCGCACCTACCCACATTATTGGGATGAAGGATGTAAAGACCGACAATTTCCCCGGTTTCCTCATCAGCGGCAATGCCTGTATAGGACTGGCTGCTGAAGAACTCGTCGGCCTCATTCTCTGTCAGTTCCTCCACCTGCGGAAAAGCAATACCTTCCCTGACGACGGAATTCCAGATTTCCATAGCCTCTACAGCGTCATGAGAACCGTATCTCCTAATCTTTGTCATTATTCTTATGGCTTTCATTCACTTTCGTTTCTCGGATATGGTATGCGATAAAGGTGCTTGCTGAATCACCAACGTTCTTTGGATTCCAGGGTGACCTGCTTGTTCTTGCCATCAGCCCCGACGATGCCGAGATGGACTTGGGGGAGGTCGTCGATATCGTACTCCTCTTCCCATGAATAGTCGGTGACGTTTCTTCCATTGACAGTAATGATGGTATCGCCCAATTCCATTCCGGCTTTGACGGCATCACCATCCCTCGTCAGTATTGACACTATCCAACCTCGACAGATGTCGGTGCGGTTTCTGAATCCAAAGTCATAGACAGGATGTTGGGTTCTGTCGGGCTTGAAGCGACGAAGCCATAGCATACTGTTTTTAGCATCAATGATGATGTTGTACTTACTCCAGACATCGTTGCCGATAATTCCGAGGTAAGGCCTGTCGCTGAATGCGCCTGTTCCCTCTGGGAGATAGGTTACAGGCTCCTTGTGAATAGTATCGTTACCGATGACGATGATGTCTGACATCATGTCTACAAACCATTCTTTCTCCTTGTCGCCGATTCCGAATTGTGTCATGTCTTCGACGTATCTTTTGCCTGGAATGGAATCCAACCGATAATCCTTCACCGTTTTTGCCGTGAAGCCAACGGAGCCGCCACCGCCTGTATCCATCAGATACCAGCCCTTGACCACTGTTCCAACCATGTGTGTCTCTGCCTGAAGCATTATCTTGTCGTTTTCATAGCGGATAGGCAGTTTCTGATATCCCTCCAAGTTGGGCGTTCCTGTCTTATGCTGTTTCAAATAGGAATGTTCGAAATTGATTTCAAAGGGATAGTCAGCGATGTTCTTGATTCCCCAGATGCCGTCAATGTGACAGTCCACCACGTCCCTGAGTTTGAAAATGGGCACTATCGCATAGTTGTCCACAATGTTTCCGATGTTCACTTTTGTCTTGTCTGTGATGATTCTCACTTTCGTCTTTCCTGCTGCTCCACTCGTAAAAGCATTGCCCAAATGCTCGGGATGCCAGCAGGATTGTCTCAAGAAGACGCTGTCAACGCCATACATATTCGCTGCGCCGGTGTCATAGATGACGTTGCAGTGGACGGAATCATTGATGACAGACGGAATGAATATATGTCCACGGTAGATAAACGGGATGCTGTCGTTGGTCTGTGCCAGCACCTGCTGTGAGATAAGAGTGCACAAGACGGCCATCATTGACAATGTCTTGAAGACAGTGTACTTCATCATCCGCCTACAAAACAGTAATGGTTTCATGGTGCTGTTTTCTTTTGTCATTTGAGATGCTGTCTTATCCCTCACCTTGTGAAACAACTTGTCCGGGTTATTTGGTTTACATACCGGCTTCCAACAGTTGTTCGCAGATGCTCTTCATGCCGCTGATTGACGGATGGCCGTTCTGCTTCTCGATGTCGTGGAGTTCAACGAGTTTCACATTGTAGTGCTTGCATATCTCACGCATTGACTCGTTGGTCGGCTCTTTCAACTCAGAGTTCAGGATGAAGCAGATTTCTGCCTTGGGATAACGTTTTTGAAGCAAGTCGATCAGGCAGGCAAGCGCAGGACGGAAATTCTTGCAATCTTCTTTTGTCCAGTCAGCGTATTGGTATTCGCCTATGGGTGAGTTGGCCCAATCATCGTTGGTGCCTCCGAAAACAAAGATGATGTCTGGATGGCCAAGACTGTTGACGCGTGCGATGAAGTTATTGCGCGATGAGTCCATCCGGCCGTATCCTGTGCCACAGATAGTCGTACCGCCCCACGAATCGTTCTTTTCCAATGCATAACCTTTTGCCTTGATATAAAGGCTCCACCAAGTCTGATCAATCTCTGTGACATCGTTTCGGTCATTGGGGTAGAAAGAAGCGTAATTGGCGGGAATGACTCCGACAAAAGTGGAGTAAGAATCACCAAGCACCGACACCTTTTTTTTCTGGGCTGACGAACAGGCAAATGTTGCCACCATCAGCATGAGTAAGAATAGTTTTTTCATCATGTTGTAGAAACTAAATTGTTTATTCATATATAATTATCTCTTATTTCTTATAGGCATCCACCAGCAGGGTGCCTTCGGCGTATGATGCGTTCTGCTTGAGTTTGTCCTTTGCCTCTGCGCTGAGAGAGGCGTCTGTCAGCGAAAAGTAGACATAGAAGGTGTTGAGCATGGCCGTACGTGCGCCACTGTAGTCGTCAATTTCGAAAATTTCTTTCTGGCCGCTGCCCTGCTCCAGTTTGTCCCAGGTGGCTGTGATATTCTCCAGTGTCTTTTCCTTACCGCTCAGTTCTTTCTGCATCACAGGCTGGAACAGGATTGCCATCGACAACGAGATCGTCATCTTCGTCTTGCTCTCAGCATAGTCGAGGGCGTGGAACAGTGGCGTCTCGTAATCTTTCGTGCCTGCATAGCCTTTCAGCAGTGGCATGAAAAAGTCGATGAAGCCATATTTGCTGTAATACTGGTAGGTGCGTTTGGCACATCCGTCGCCAAAACCCTTGGTGATGTAATAGTTGTTCAGTGAGCTGCTAATGGTTTCCCTGCAGTATTTCATGTTGTTCTTGATGGCTTTTGTGGTGACGTCATCGATGTCGAAGCCGTAGCGTGCGGCAAAGCGCACGGTGCGAATCAGTGCCGAGGCGTTGATAGGATACATCGTGTTGGGGTCGTAGACGGTGCGGATGATTTTATCACGCAGGTCGTGCAGACCGCCATGATAGTCGATGATGGTGTTGTTCTGGTAATCGTAATACAAACTGTTGATGGTCAGGTCACGACCGTAGGTGTCGTCTATCAGATTCTTGCTAAAGGTGCCGTAGGTGGCATTGTCGGGAACAAACGACTTGCCACGCAATAACTCATTGACGCCCCTGATGGGTACCATGTCGGTCCAGTCCTTGTTAGGATGAAGAGCCTGAGCAATATTACCGGCAGCGGTCGAGGTGATGACGACGTCAAAACCCGTCAGTTTCTCCTTCATCTCCTCGGGAGTGGCATCGGTCGAGAAGTCGAGGTCGTGGATGGCAGTACCCAGAATGGCATCGCGAACGGCACCACCATTGATGTAGGTCTTATAACCCAAATTGTTGAGTGCCGTCATCACGTCCTTGTGGTAGTCGGCATACTTCATGATGTTCTTGTCGAACATCGAAGAGGGGATAATGAGTTCTCCATAGCCTTTGGACTGAATTTCGGCATAGTTGGCATCTATAAGTTTGTTGATTTCGTCGGTAAAAAAAGCACTTTGAGTCTTCCCCGGTTCCTCAATGAAATCATCGTCATCGCTCGAACAGGAGACAGTTGTCAGCGAAAGACCGAAGAACAATAATGCAATCAGCATCCATAAGTTGAGTTTTCTCGTCACCATGTTATTATCGAATTAATAGTAGATAAAAATTGTTATATGAATTGGCAAAATAACAATTTTTCCTTGAAATAGCCAAAGGAATAAAGCATAAATAATTCAAAATGCGCATATTTGATGGAGTTGATGAGTTCGCTAGTCAAAGCGTAGAGGAACTTGAGTCAGTCGTCAGGCAGAGGGTCGGGCGGCCATTCGATATATAGCTGTATCGGCCCCCGACGCACCTCTTCCTCCACAGGGTTTGTCACCGTGATTCCGAGCAGCCGGACAGGCCTTTGTTGAAAGTCCACCTCATGAAGCAGTTCCTTGGCCAAGACCATGATTGTCTCTTTGTTTTCGATGACAATATTCTCAGTGAAACTGTGGGTGATTTGCCGGAAATCACTGAATTTCACTTTCAGCACCAAGGTGCGTCCCTTGAAACCGTTACGCGCAAGCCTTGCCTCCAGTTCAGAGGCAAGAGTGTCCAGTTCAGCGAGCATTTCTTCCTCCTTGGTGAGGTCTTTGATGTATGTCCTTTCGCATCCCACCGATTTTCTCACCCATTCCGTGACCACCGGGCGGTCGTCTATGCCACGGGCAAAATCGTAGAACACCTTTCCCATCTTTCCGAATTGGGCTGTCAGCTGTTGTATGGTCAGGCCACGCAGTTGCTTGCCTGTAAACACACCCATTCGGTGCAAGTGCTGTGCCGTCTTCTCACCCACGCCCCAGAACTGTTCCACCCTCAGATTGTCGATGAATTTCAGCGCCCGTTCCGGATGGACGACACAAAGTCCGTCGGGTTTACGGTAGTCGCTGGCCACCTTTGCTAAAAATTTGCAGTAGCTCACTCCTGCGGAAGCCGTGAGTCCGGTGACTTGTCTTATCCTCTGCTTCATCTCTCTGGCGATGTCCACCGCCATATCCATCCCACGTTTGTTCTCTGTCACGTCAAGGTAGGCCTCATCAAGGCTGAGCGGCTCGATGAGGTCGGTGTATTCGTGAAAGATCTCATGCACCTGCCGCGACACTTCTTTATAGCGGCTGAAATGCGGTTCCACCACGATCAGGTTCGGACATAGGCGGTGTGCCACCGCGATAGGAAGTGCGGAGTGTACCCCATATTTACGTGCCACATAGTTGGCTGTGGAAACAACTCCTCTCGGTCCGTCGTGCCCCACCACGACAGGATGCCCTTTCAGTGAAGGGTTGTCAAGTTCCTCCACTGACACAAAAAAGGCGTCCATGTCGACATGGATGATTTTCCGTTGCTTCATTGGGCAGTTTTTCTCAGACTTAGGGGCGGACCTACCGAGTGATTTGCGCGTTTACCAATTCAACACCCACCTGCTGTCGGAGTATCGCCCAATGAGTTCAGCGTCTCGCACCGGGTCGAGCTGACGCATCTGGGGATGGCGCTGTGAGATGTCTATAGGTATTCCTTCTGCATCATGGCTGTTGAACTCCCAGATGGTCGCCGACTTGGCGCTCTCGTCAATGCGTCCCCAACCGGTAGCAGGAATGCCTTCCAGCGTACAGTTGAGCAGGACGCATTCGGCATGAGGATAATTCTTACCATTATTGTTCGGGAGACGGCCTATCTCAGCATGTGGGGAGAGCCCCTTGAAATGACAGTCCACAAACACATTGCCATGAATCTCCTCCGTGTTGCGTATCCACATGAAGGCACCACGGCTGGTGATGGTGCAGTGGTTGAAGAACGATGGCCCCCTGCCTAAAATGGTGTCTCCGCCGCCGTCTATGCGGCAGTTATGCCAATAGCAACTGCCGTTGGCCTGGAGCGCGTCGCCATCGCCGATGATGTGGATGTTCTCAAAGAAAAGGCGCTCGCCGTTGACAAGCAGTCCTTCGGCCTGTCCTCTGCAATCTGTCTTGATGGTCATGTCGCGCATGACCAAGTCGCTGCAGTTGTCGGCAGCAAAGGCTGCCCGACGTGAGGGAAACGTGCCTTTCACCTCGTTGGTCTTGATGTCAGCGGGATGGGGATTGAACACCTCGTTATTGGGATAGTGGATGAGAACACCCTCCCGTGACTCTCCTTCGATGGTCACAAACCGCTTATTGCGGAAATAGACCAACTCCTCGTATTCGCCATTCTTTACGAGCACATGATAACGCTCCTGTTCTGACGCCACAGAGTCGGGGATGAAGTCCATCGCCCCTTGGATGGTGGAGAAATCCCCACTTCCGTCTGCGGCGACAGTGAGTTGCCTCAGGGCAGGAGAGGGGGCTTGGGCCTTTGTCCTGAACGTCCATCCTTTTTTGCCTTTGATACCATTGAAGCCCCCGATGACACCCTTGTCGATGGTGACGTAGTACTCATGGTCATATTCCAGCATGTTATGATGCAGGTAGATGGTCAGAGTCTTTCCGTGGCTGATGATGGGATAAAAGTGGAACCCGTCGGAAAAGCCTCCGATAATGTCGAGCTGATAGCGGCTCTTGTCCCATGCGTTGACACCTGAAGGGGTGCCGGCTTTAGTGTTGCGGTTGGTGATGTGCTGTGACTTATAGACGTAAGGCACAGGCGTATACTGGGCTGCGGGATTGTTGGGCTGTCCTGTTGTGGGGCCGGCAGGAATACTCATATCCAGCCTGTCCACCAATTTGCCGGAACTCTTGTCGTAGACAGAAATGAAACCTCGCTGGCCTATCACCACGTCCTCGGTCATTGTCAGCACCAGATGAGTGTCGATGTTCACATCGGCAGCACCATTCTTCGGCTCCATCGCAACTATTGTGTTCTGCGAATGGCAGACACCAGCTGTCATCGCAAGTATGAAAATAAGTATTGTTCGAATTATCTCCATTGTATAGTGTCAGTTTGAAAAAAACATATTCATTCATTCTTCAGCAACTTGTTGATTGTCAGCACACCTGCTGATAAGGCAGGCACAGAGAGCAAGACATCACCGTCATCGGTCTTTGCCGTGGCTTTCTTGAGCGCGACAGCATTCTTATTCTCCATGCTGTTGGCTATTGTGAGTGAGCCCGGCGCGTAATACTCAAACTCGGCTCCTGCCACACCTGCCCAGTCTCCTTTGATGCGCAGAGTGGCAGGCTCGTCTGTGGGATTCACCACCTTCACAATCACGTCGGCACCATTCTCCGACAATGTGGTGCTCACACTCACATTGCCGGTGTCGCCACTGAATGCCAGACGGTATTTCGAGAAATGGTCGTACCACAGTTCGGTCACCTGGCAGTTGGGCGCCTTAAACAAATCCTTGTAGTCAAAGTTGATGAAAGCGTTATTCCAGTCGGGAGCATCAGTACGGCGTATGAAAAGCGCCGCCGCTCCCATCGCCACCACGTCGCGCGATTCGCACATGTTGAGGAAACCACCAGCAAAGAGGCCCGTGCGCCAGTCGATGCTGTTCAGGTTCCACTCTGAGATGAACAGCTTGATGTTCGGATTGGGACCGTCGGCAATCATCTTGGCATAGCGGTCGTACTGCTGGCCCAAACGTGTCGGCCCTGTAGCATAACCGCCCTGTTGCTCATAATGGTGGAGGCTCAGGTAGTCGAAATAGTTGCCGCTACGGTTGATGAACTGCTCATCCTCGCGGAATCCTCCGCAGGCGATGATTTTGATGGACGGGTCTATCTTTCGCATCGCTGTGCTGAAGTCGCGAACGCATTTCTCATAGCGGTCGATACCCATCTCCCACATCTCATTGTCAATCTCCCAATATTTCACGTTGTATGGCTCCGGATGTCCGTTTGCGGCTCGTTTCGCCCCCCCACTCATCGGTGGCGGGGGCATTGCAATAGCGCAACCAGTGCAATGCATCCTGAAGGATGCTGTCATACTCATCAGCGGGACGCTCAAACTTCACACTCACAACGATGATGGGTTCTGAACCCACCTCACGGCAGAAGCGTATGAACTCATCGGTACCAAAGCAGTTCTGGTCATAGTCCATCCACATCCAGTGTGCCCAGCGCTCACGTTTCTCCTGTGGACCGATACCCCATTTCCAGTCATATTGAGCCACGTATCCGCCGCCCGGCCATCGCAGACATGTGGGATGCAGTTCCTTCACTGCCTTTAGGATGTCGGGACGAAACCCGCCCAGGCCAAGGCCGGTCTGGGTGGTCATGGTTGCCATGTCGACCTGCACCGTGCCGTCTTTCACGACGATGGCGAAATCTCCATCAATATTTTTCTTGCCTACCAGGCCGCCCTCGGCTGAAATCCGTGAGTCGCCTGTCTTGCTCATTCCTTGAGGCTCAAGTGTGAATTCATATTTTTTCCAATCCTTGCCGACCTTGCCAAGCGACTTCCGAGCCACAAAACGGCCTTCTGAATCGCGCAGTCCCACAATCAGTTCGCCCTTGCCCTTGGCGTAGATCGAACCGACATACTTTTCACCGTAAATGATATTCTGAGGACCTTGGAAGATACCGGCCTCAGCCTTCTTTCCTGCTGTGATTTCCTGCGAATAGCGCATATTCACGGCATCGTCCTTGACAAGACGGTACCTGCCACCATCACCGAAAGCGGTCCACTGTTGTGCCACCGCCGGAATCTGAACATCGCCTGGAGTTCCCTCGAAGAGGAAGGAGCCGTCTGTAGCGGTCAACTTGATGTTGCGGTATGTCGCCTCAGTATAATTGACCCAGAAAGTCAGATAATTGCGGTCGGCTTTCTCCAGACCGTCATAGGTGAGCACCTCCTTGTCATCCCAGAAGATGGTGACTTTGCTGCCAAGGCTCTCCACACGCAGTTTGTGCCACCGCTGCTCTTCATTCACCTGCTCTTTAGTGGCCGGTGCCGACACTAAAGGCACAAGCATGTTCATGCGGCGGCCGGAACGCCCTCCAAAGCCAGCCGACTCACGGAGTTCCGTCGTACAGATAGAGAAATCGGCAGTGGCGCTCTTCTGCTGAAGCGCCGCGCGTGCAGCGGCCTCGTTGGCAGCGTCAATCTGAGATTGTGTCTGCGCCGGAGTGAAAGTGCGGCTCTCATAATACGGGTCGTGTATGCGGACGAGATAAGGCGTTCCGTCGGCCTTGTTGCGGAAAGCGAAACGGATGTCCATCAGGCCGCCGCTCCATGCGCGTCGTGCCAATTTGTAGGAACGCCAGTTGACTTCCATAGTCAGAGTAAAGTCACAGGTCTCTATGCTGTCTATCTTGAGCGGTTGCTCATAACGGGTGGGAGAGTGCAGCACCATGTCATCGTCCATGAACCATCCGTCAAAATAACCGTCACGTGGATGGATGCCGGGGAACTGCTCTGGCTCAAACGAGCGTTCTTGTATGAGTTCCTGCCAAACACCGTTGTTGGCACTGAAATAGATATGTTCGAAAAGTTGCCCGTAGAGCATCTCGTCAATGATTCCAGAGGGCTTTTTGCTCTCGACGTTAATCACATACTCGTTTTGGGCACAGACGACAGTTCCAATCATCAAAAGTGCAAGCAAAAAGGACTTTCTCATTTTATCGCTTTTTATGTACAGTACTTGTTTTCACTGTTCTCTTGCTTTGCAAAATTATAAAAATAATCGGAAGAACCAAAGATATCCATTCTTTTCTTGACAATCCTTGTCCACACCCGCCACCACTTTTACTTCTCTAATGAAACTTCCCTCTATTTCATTCATATAGAAAATGGTTTGGCGTCAATAAAGTCAGCGGTTTTTGTCTTATTTCGCTCTCAGCCTGTACTGTGACTCTTGGTTCTGCCCGATATGGCACTCCTTTATATTATTTATCAACCACTGGAGACGTTGAAAAAAAAGACCGAATTTCGCCTGAATTAATTGCATATTAGACATATTCATCATACTTTTGCAGGAAATATGATAAACATTCAAGAGGCAACAAGGGAACAGTCGGCTGATATAGCACAGCTGATAATGATGGCGATGACGGACGATTGCTGTCTGTATTTCTGTGGTGTCGGCTATGGGTTGGAGGACTTCCGTAGAATGATGACCATGCTTGTGCGAAGGGAGGACTCTCAATATAGCTACAAGAATACATTGGTCGCGATGGATGGCGACAAGGTAGTCGGTATGGCCGTGAGTTACGACGGTGGCCGTCTACATGAACTCCGTCGGGCATTCATTGAGGCGGCGAAAGAGCATCTCGGAAAAGACCATTCCGGCCTGGATGATGAGACGCAAGAGGGAGAGTTGTATCTTGACTCTCTCGCTGTTCTTCCGGAATACCGTCATCAGGGTATTGCCAGAAGGCTATTGGATGTGACAAAGGAACGAGCCAATCAGCAGGGGCTTCCTATTGTCGGTCTTTTGGTGGATAAAGAGAATCCTGCTGGAGAGGCACTATATTTCTCCGCAGGATTTCATTATGTGAATGACACACCATGGGGAGGTCATTCCATGAAGCATCTTCAGGCATCAGTTATTTGACGGGATTCCTCAAACGGCCGAATCAGCTGTTTCTACCGTTTGGGGGCCAAGACGCCATGTCATTTGAGGTTTTTTATTTCCGCTTTCAGTTCTTCTATTAGTTTGTCCTTTGCTTCGATGGTCTTCCGCAGGCTTTCGTTCTCACTTGCCAATGCATTACGTTCCTGCAACAGTTGTTGGTCCGCTCCAACAATGATGTTGCCGACAATATTGTTGTCAGAGGAGATGTTGTCGCACATATATCTCAACGCCTTGCTGTCCTTGCGGAAAATCTCCATTGGCACGTGAAAGAAGTCTGCAAGTGTTTCCAACTTGGTCATGCCGACGTTATTCATTTTTTCTCGGAAGTAATCGATTGAATGTTTGCCGTTGAAAAGCAAGGTAAGCAGATGTTCTTGTTTTTCGGGCGACAATCCCCGGTAGAGCGTTTCAATGAGTTCAATGTTCAGCATACACTATGGTTGTTTGGTGAAAGTTAGAATATGGAAAGATAGGTCTTGATGGCTTTTTGCGCCTTTTTGATGTTGAATTCCTCCAGGTTGTCAGGCAGGAGATCTACTTTTTCATCCTTTCTCTGATAATCAGCGTTATCTTCCTGTTTTCTTCTGGTTAGAATCAGGAGCTTATAGTCATTCACCCCGCTGCAGAAAACCGGCGGGCAGGCTCCCATGGCGTTGGTAAGCTGGATATCCCACAGCTCGTCATATCCCTTGCAGCTACGGCTCTCCACCACTTTGATGCTGTGCCGCCATCCGTCACTGTCATCATAGTACCAGTCCGTTGCGGAGCCTTTGCGTTTCAGCACGTCTTCCACGGCATACTTGTCGCATCGCATAACAGGCATAGTCCTTGCTGTTTTGGTTTCCTTTGCATCGGAATACGTCTTCTTGTCCTTGACGAAGCGTCCTTGACGGTTGGCGTCCCATCCCATGGCTAGTTTGAGGATTTGTGAGAAATGGGAGAGTCGGAGGCAGGAGGGTATGGTTAGATCACGCAGGACAAGGACGGGAGAATTCTCGAGTTTAACTCTTATGGTGAACATCTTTGCATTGTACGTGTCGCTGATGAACAAGTCATCCTCATCGTATTCATTCTCCTCTTCGTCAAGTTCATCCAGCTGTGCCATTTCCTCCATCCATCTTTCTTCGTCGATGAAATGCTTGAGATAGTTGTCCACAAAGAGGAACTGCACCCTCAGGTGATAGTCATCGCTGCCCATGAGTTCTTTCAAGCCCTTATACCCACCTTTAACCTCGTTCTCCGGGACACGCCAAAAGTTGTAGTTCTTTTTAAGCATCGGCAGACACTCTTTGGCTTGGATCTGCAGCAGGGAGCAAGCGATGTGGTCGATGATGGCCGGTTCCGGCATCGTATCAGGAAGTGCGTAGTATTCCAGCAGTTTGTTCACCCAAGAAATTACCTGTTCCCGTTTTTCCGGTTCATCTATTGCCATCTGTATCACGCCGTCGGCCACGATTTGTTGTCCATCGATGACAAGGTCTCTCTCATGCATGAAGTCCATCAGCGTATCGAGCCTCCCTTTGAACAGCTTTGCGACGAGGAGCGTGTATATTCCTTCTACCTCGCGCACGTAGAAGTCAATGAATGAGTCATTCTGCTTGAGCATTTCGAGCAACGTGTCTGCTATTCCCACCGTATTGAAACGCTCCATGAGCCACAAGACACCGTATATCGGTGCGACGGGGATGCCCTCCTCATCCTCTTCATCCTCTTTGTAGAAGTCAGCTATGATGGTGAGCAGGAGGTTCTTTATGGAAGCTTCGCGGGCTTCCTGTGTTTGTCGCCCCATCACTTCTGCCGCTTTGTTGCAGGCACCCAGAACGTCATGAACATTCTCTGCGCGATACAACGCTGTCAGATGTTCTTCCACAGGTGTGATAATCTTGGCATAGTCGGTCCATTTGACGAACTTTCCATTTCTCACCATGTAGCCCTTCTTTCTCATTTCACGAATTTTCCCTGCCAGTTTGAACAGGTCGCCAAGGGAGTCTTCGTTGATTGCTTTTCTTATGAGGTCATCGATATCCATTTTGTTTGCCGTGTTTTTTCAATAGGGATGAATAGGTCGAGAATCATCGTGAAATCATTGGAGGGGTCCAGTAAGTAATCAGATGACATTGGAATGAAGAGTTTGATAGAAGGGATGATTTTATGGTTTCTAATATCTCTCTTTCCGCATGTAGCGAAGGAGGAAACGTGCATCCTGGTCCTTCACCTCTGTCGGGTTGTCCTGCAAGATGAGTTCATCAGTGAGGATTTCGGGCAGGAATCCACGGTCCAGCATGTAAAGCATGGCACCCGTTCCCACACAGTCATCGTTCCAAAGCATCTCTACAGCCTCTTTGCGTGCAGTGTCAGCATCATAGTAAGGATTGTCGGGAGCTTTGATACTCTCGCAGAAGCCGAAAGTGAACTGCAGGCAGTTCTTGGGTTCATCTTTGTCGATGTAAATCATTGTCGGCTGGTCAGACCTGTTATCCTGATCGAGCATTCTCACCCCATCCTCGGAGAAGTTAAGTTCTTTAATCAGGTATCTTTTTGTATCCTCCCGTCCGGCAAAGAAGAGCATCTGTCTTCCTTTGGTGTAGCGCAGATACCAGTCCGCGTCTGCGGTGACATGTCCTTCAGGCATATGGTCTGGATCTTTCTCCACCAGTTTTTCCCAGCGCTCTACGCAGTTCTCCAGAGGGGAGAGCACCCCATTCAAGAACCACTCATCCTTGTACAGCACGAAAGAAGCTACGCATCCGTCATATTTGCCGATTTCCTTGTCTTTGAGCGTGATCTCCTCGCGCTTGACTGTGATGGTTCTACCGTGGGTGCTGAGCAAGCAGATAGTCTTACAGTCCTCGGAAACCTTCATTTGAAAGGCACATGTTGGGAACACCTCCACTGCATCCAAGGAATCCGAGAGAGATGGTTTGTCCTTGGCTCGAGCCAGTGCTGCCAGATAGTCTTTAGGATACAGTGCCAACGGGCCGATCTTATAGGCGAAGATGCAGAAATTCATGGCATAGTAATGGCTCATGTTGCTGTCCGGAATAAGCTGATAAGAGCTTTCTATCCGTTTCCCCAGCAGGTATTCGCTGGTCTCAGAACGTGTGATGTAGCAGCGGACGTATATCCACATCAAGGCTGTGCGCATCTTGTAGAAATCGTTATTTGCATCGTCCAACATATTGTCAATGTCAGATGACAATTGTTCATTGACCGGAGCTTTCTCAAACTCCTCCATAAGAAGGTCGTAAGCCGAATGTGCCAATGTTTCGAATTCGGGAAGGTCAGGTTTCCACCAGATGTCGTCCATCTCTGTAGCGGCATGCCATATTAGGAACCTGACGGCCATCATGCTTGGCTCATCAGGATAATACTCTTCATCGTTATCATGGTAGACGGGTACTGGCCACCCGAACGTCTGTTGGCAAAGGTCGGAGAAAGCCCTCCACTGTCCGCTGTCAGCCACGATATCCTCCATGTAGCAAGCCAGTGTGATGGAAATATAGCGGAGAACGCTCTCAATGTTCTCTTCTAAATCAACGTTGGTGGAATATAAATTATCGAGAAGGCGGTTAGCCAGTTTGGTATAATATGAGTCTGTTGGATAGGCCCTTTTTGTAAAGGGATGTGCGTGAGTGAAATCTGATATCAGAATACGTCGTGGTCTCATTTGATGATTATAGGAATAATAATGCTAATTGAAAATCAACATGTTTAACGCAAATGCAAAATTAGTGATTTTTCATCAAAATACCGCTAATTTAGTTCAATGAATCATAAAAAA
>ODAI012078472.1_pt1 | contig 20024 bp, 14 predicted proteins | sample 1539321 | NCBI WGS metagenome assembly ODAI01 (sample SAMN02144231, study PRJEB22623) | gut metagenome | biome: sheep rumen | host: Ovis aries | place: New Zealand
CCGTCAGCAGCCGTCAGGTTTTCTCCCTGCTGAAGCAGCTGCGGAAGGAGCACGGCGTCACGGTGATCGTGATCGAGCAGAAAATCATGCTGCTGTGCGAGTTTGCGGAGCAGCTGGCCGTGCTGGATCACGGGGCCGTCCTCCGCCAGGGGCCCACCCGGGAGGTGCTTGCCCACGCGGAGGAGCTGCTGGCCCTCGGAGTCAACTGCCCCCGGGTCACCACCCTCAGCCGGCTGCTTTCCCGGCGTCTGGGGCGGGAGCTTCCCGTCTGCGTGAATCTGGCGGAAGCGGAAGAAACGGCAAGGAGGCTGATGACATGATACAGCTGGATCAGGTCAGTTTTGCATACCCGTCCCAGGGACCCACGGTCCGGGATCTTTCCTTTCATATTCGGAAAGGGGAGTTCGTCGCCCTTCTCGGCGCCAACGGCGCGGGAAAAACCACCACGGTCCGGCTGATTGACGGCCTGATCAGGCCGACCTCCGGCCGGGTGCTGATCGGCGGCGCGGACACCGCCGGATCCTCCGTAAGCCAGCGGGCCCGCCGGGTCGGATTTCTCTTTCAGAATCCGGACCGCCAGATCTGCAAAAACACCGTCCGGGAAGAAATCCTTTTCGGCCTGAACGCCGTGCGGGCGGAAGAAGGCCCGGAAAAGCTGGCTGCCCGGACAGACCGGGTTCTGGCGGATTTCGGCTTCACCGGCGATGAAGAGCCCTTCTCCCTGAGCCGGGGGCAGCGGCAGCGGGTGGCGCTGGCCTCCATCCTGGCCGCGGAGCCGGAGGTGCTCATTCTGGATGAGCCCACCACCGGCCTGGACTATCAGGAATGCTGCCATATCATGGATCGGATCCGCCGGATGAACCGGGAACAGCAGGTCACCGTCATCATGGTCTGCCACGACATGGAGGTGGTGCTGGACTATGTGGACCGGGCGCTGGTCATGGCCGGGGGACGGCTCCTGGCGGACGGTCCCGTCCGGCAGATCTTCCGGGATGCCGCCCTGATGGAGCGGGCCTCCATCCTTCCGCCCCAGATGATCGACCTGTCCCTCCGGCTGGACCTGCCCGGGGCGGATTCCCCGGAAACCATGGCGGACGCCATTCTCGCCGCGAAAGGAGGAAAGCCGGCATGAAGGAGCTTTTTCAGTATGTTCCCGGCCAGTCCCTGCTTCATCGGCTGAACCCGGTCACCAAGCTGATCCTGACCATCATGATCTGCGCAGCCGCCTTCATCACCTCCAGCGTTTTTTTCCTGCTGGGACTGCTGGCGGTGGATCTGGCCATCGGGCTGATCGCCGGGGTTGCCAGGAAGACCCTCGGCATCCTGCGGGGCCTGATGAAAATTGCCGTATTTCTCTTTGTGCTCCAGGTGCTGCTGAGCCGTCAGGGTACGCCCGTTTTCTGGATCATCACGGATCACGGGCTGCTGACCGCAGCCACCGTGGTGCTGCGCCTGGTGGTCGTATGCATGCCCCTGGCCCTGGTGCTGGCGGTCACCCGGGTTTCCGACCTGTCCAACGCGCTGGTGCAGGTGCTGCACGTGCCCTATAAATATGCCTTTACCCTGACCACCGCCATCCGTTTCATCCCCCAGTTTCTGGAGGAAATGAGCGATATCATGGAAGCCCAGACCGCCCGGGGCATTGCCTTTGATCAGGCCCGAGGCCTGAAAAAGCTGGGCATGATGCTGCCGCTGTGCGCGCCCCTGCTGATTTCCTCCGTCCGCCGCACGGACCAGACCGCCGCCGCGGCAGAGATACGGGGGTTCAGCCTCCGCACCTCCGCCTCCGCCTTCCGGCGTTATCCCTTTCACCTGGAGGACGCGCTGGTTCTGGGCTTCTGCGTTCTCCTGATCGCAGCCTCCATCCTCCTGTAAGCTTTCCCCCCTTCCGGGAATGGAAAAAGGAGCCGTGATGCCAGGGCATCAGGCTCCTTTTTTTAACACTCCCCGCAGGGCTTTATTCCCGGAAAACCCGGCTTACTGCCACGGTACATAATACCTGTGGATCTGCTTCAGCTCTCCGTTTTCGTCAAAGGTGGCATTCACATTCAGCTGATCAAAGCCGATGCCGTCCTTTTCCTCCGCGGCCAGCGCCGCAAAGAGATCCTCCGCCGTCATTTCCCTGTTCTCCTCCAGGGGGCTGCCGGCTTCCGGATCGACGCCTTCCAGATAGACCATTCCGTCCGGCACGGTCAGCGTCAGCTGCGCCGCTTCCTTCATAATCGGATAATCGTTGTAGGTGACGGCCGTATACAGGCCGTCCTCGTTTTTCCGCAGGAAATATTCATCATTGATGATTGCGTCATACCCTTCGTAGGCCAGGGTCTCGATCAGAACGTCCTCCGTGCCGATCCGGATGGTGTCCCCTTCCTTCACGGAGATCACATCCCACTCCAGCAGGGTATAGGGAACCAGCAGGGTCAGATCCACGGTCTTCGCGGCCGCGTCAAAGCCGGTAATGCTGACGTCGAAGGTTTTCCCCTCGATCTTCAGCGCTTCCTCCTCCGCGCCGGCAATGAAGTCCAGATCCGACAGGAAGGCATTTCCCATCGCGATTTCATCTTCCGTCAGCTTCTGTTCCGGGGCCTGCTTCCCGGGGGTCATGACGAACTCGATAAAATATCCCGCATAGATCGAGAAGATGCTCAGATAATCATAGCTGTCCGCCACGGTGCGGCAGACCAGCAGCCGGGTGCCGTGGGCGGTCTCATCATAGGTGATGTTGGCGTAGGGATCGGTATCCGTAAAGGTTTTTTCCAGAATCATCAGCGCTTCGTCATCCAGATCGTTGATCCGGACCACGCCGGCATAGGTCTCGTCATAGGCGACGGACAGCACCATCTGCGGCTTTGCCGGATCCTCGGTGACCATGGAACACAGAAGCGCTTCATCATTCTGCATGAACGGCACGACCCGGTATCCTTCCGGCACCGTTCCCTTCAGGGTAAATTCCCCGTTCACCCGGACCGTCCCGAAGTTATACTTCTCCGCTGCTTCCTCCGCGCTTCCGGCGGCACAGCCCAGCAGCAGAACCAGGCTCAGCAGCATGGCAATGATTTTTTTCATGGATGGAATCCTCCTTCATTTCCTCATGCTCCGGTTCTTTTCCGGGCCGGTTTATTTCTGGGCAAACCGCTTGTGAATGTACCCGACATCCCCGGTGTCCGGATCCTGCACCTGCAGATAATGCGCGGTTTCCTTCAGCACGATCAGTTCCTCGGTCGTCGTATACCGCGCGATCTCCATGCCCGTTTCGCTGGGAATCCAGCGCATGCTCACCCAGCTGGTAACCCGGGCGGGCCTGGCCGTCACACGGTAGGGGGTGACCTCCGCCGCCGTGGCAAACTCCGCGTTGATATCCGTCATCGGATCTCCCGTATAGGCTTCCTTCTCGCTTTCCAGCAGCGCGTCGATCTCTTCCGGCGCGATATCGGACAGATAGCGCCAGTTCACATAGGCCGTCCAGTCGCCCTCCCCGTTCTGCGGATGATTGTAATGGAAGATGATTTCCGCCCACCTGTCCCCGGTGACGGACAGGACCTTCACTTTTTCGCCGTATTCCAGCCGGCCGACAATCTGTCCCTGCGGCTCTGTGCGTACGCTCAGCGGCTGATGGTTTTCCGTGTATACATAGCATTCCCTGGCTTCCGCTTCTTCCTCGCCAAGCGCCGCGGAAACCGCCGTCCCCAGCACCAGCAGGGCTGCCAGCGCCAGCATCAGAATCTTTTTCATCATCTTTTTTCCCTCCTTGTCTCCGTGCATTTCTCAGGAAGCGCCCCGGACCGGTCTCAGTAATCCTTGTTGGTGCGGTGTCTCTCCCGGATCGTCTTGATCCAGTCGTTGTCAATCTGGAACTGGTACAGGGTAATCGTACCGCTGGTTTTCTTGATGCCCTGGGACGGCGCCGAATAGTTGACCATCTTCCAGTGCCTCGTGCCGGTGGTCTCGCCGGGCTGCAGCGCGCCGCTCCAGACGATGTCCACCTTGTTGGAGCCGTCCTTGGTGTTCACCGCCACGCCCTCGCGTCCGTCAAAGACCTCCAGGGAGGCCACGATCCGCGTAATGGTGAATGCGGAATCATTCCGGACGGACAGCCAGAAATTGCCGTCCTTGTCATAGTCAAAGCTCCGGAAGGTCAGGCTGCGGTCAAAGTCGCCCACGGTCACCCGGAGGGAGGTCTGGAAGCCGCCGTCCTCCGTGGTTCCGGTGACGGTTGCTTCGCCGTATCCGACGCCCTTCAGCTTCATTTTGGAATTGGTCTTTCCGTTCGCGGTTACGACGCTTTCATCGGAGCTGACCCAGGTCATGTTCTTGTTGGTGGCATCCTTCGGATAAATGGTCGCGCCGGCCGTGGCCGTTTCGTTCAGATCGATATAGGCATGCTCCCGCACCATCTGGACCCCTGTCACATGCTCGCCGACCCTGACCTGGATCTGGGCCTTCCGCCTGGAGCCGTCCACGGTCGTCGCCGTGATGCTGGCGTTGCCCCGGGATACGCCGGTTACCACGCCGTTTTCATCCACCACCGCCACCTTGGGATTGGAGCTCTGGAAGGTCACCCCGGGATTGGTGGCATTGGCCGGTTCCGTAATCCAGCTCAGCTGCGTTGTTTCCCCGGCATAGGCCGCCGCGGATTTTTCCGTAAAGGCGATGCTCTTCACCGGCTGCTGCACATGAACCTTCAGCTCCGCGCTGACGCTTTCCAGCGCTTCCGCCCGGCAGGTCACCACGCATTCGCCCGGCGCCACCCCGGTGATCCTCCCGTCCTTTCCGACCTTCGCAATGCTCTCGTCCGAGCTGGACCAGATCACCCGCTTGTTATCCGCGTCCACCGGAGCCACCGTATATTTTGTCACCTGGTTCCGGCCCACATCCACGGTCATCTCTTCGCTGCCCAGCGTAATGGCTTCCGGATTCTGAACCACCTTCAGGCTGAAGTTGGCCCGGATATTGCTTCCGTCCGCCGCTGTGGCAACCAGCCGGCCGTTTCCCCGCTTCAGGCCCGTAACCACGCCCTGGGCGTCCACCGTCAGGATCCGCTCGTCCCCGCTGGACCAGATCACCTGCGGAATGGAAGCGTTCTCCGGCATCACGGAAGCCTTCACGGTGACCTGACCGCCCACGGTCACAGCCTGCCCGGAGGCTTCCACCGTCAGCCGGGTCACCGGCTGAATCACCAGCACCCGATACCGGACGCTGACCTCCGGATTGGATGCGCTGGCCACCGTCAGCACGGTCTCCCCGGGAACCAGCCCGGTCAGCCCGTTCCCCTGTACCTTCAGCACGCTGTCATTGTCGCTTTTCAGGACAAATTTCCTGTTGCTGGCATCCTGGGGCAGCACGGTCACCTGCAGGTTGATCTGCTTCTTCACGGAAACCAGCAGCACCGGCAGATCCTCCCCGCCGGCCTGCAGCAGGGGGGCAACCAGCGGATCGTCCGCCGGATACAGCGGCAGCTTTGCCGTCTGTACCTGAACCTCCGCCGCCTTCCGGTCCACGAACAGGTTCAGCTGGTTCCGATAGGTCTTTCCCTCCGCGGTCACTGTCGCCGTGATATTGGTCTGGCCCTTGCTGACCCCCGTCACCACGCCGTTTTCATCCACCGTCGCCACTTTTTCGTTGGCAGAGGTATAGCTCAGCTCCCCGCCGGCCGGCGCGCCCTCCCGGATCAGCACGGTCTGCAGCGTCTCTCCCTCGAACACCCTGTTCACGTTCCGGTCGAACTGCAGGACGTTGTTTTCCGCCAGCGCGGAAAAGCCGAAGCAGAGCAGGGCTGCGGCCAGCAGGAGAATGAGAATTTTTTTCATTCCGTCAGCCTCCTTTTTCTTTCCATATATTCATACCTGGATATGTCCTCTTTCCCGGAAAACTATTTTAGCGCTTTTCGGGGTCAATTTCAAGTGCCGGCGTCCCGCTCCCGCGGGAGGCGCAGCGCCGGCAGAGCCGCCCGTCTCAGGACAGCTGCAGCTGATAAAGCTTTTTGTAGATCCCGTCCCTGGCCAGCAGCTCCTGATGGGTTCCGGACTCCCGGATCCGCCCGTGATGCATGACAAGGATCCGGTCGCAGTGCTGGATCGTGGACAGCCGGTGCGCCACCATGATGCTGGTCCGCCCCCGCATCAGCCGGGCCACCGCCTCCTGAATCCACTGCTCCGTCTCCGTGTCAATATTGGCGGTTGCCTCGTCCAGAATCAGGATGGCCGGATCATAGGCCAGCGTCCGGGCAAAGGACAGCAGCTGCCTCTCTCCGGCGGAGAAGGTCGCGCCCCGCTCCGTCACCCGGGAGGCGTATCCGTCCGGAAGGCGTTCGATAAACCGGGCCGCGTTGACTTCCCGGGCCGCCTCCCGGATTTCCTCATCCGAAATGCTTTCGTCCCGGAGGCGGATGTTGGAAGCGATGTCCCCGGTGAACAGGAACACATCCTGCTGCACCTGGCCCACCGCCCGGCGGATCTGCTCCCGGCTCATCAGCCGGATGTCCGTGTCATCGATCCGGATCGTTCCCTTCTGGACATCATAGTATCTGCCGATCAGGTTCAGGATGGAGCTCTTTCCGGCGCCCGTGGCGCCCACAAAGGCGACGGACTGGCCGGGCTCGATCTCGAAGCTGACATCCTTCAGCACCCAGTCTCCCTCCCGGCCGGTATAGGAAAACCAGACATGATCAAAGGTGATCTTTCCGCGGATTTCCGGCAGCAGCACCGGGGATTTCTCCTCGGCGATGTCGGGCTCCGTATCCATCAGGGTAAAGATTTTCTCCGCGGCGGAGATGGCGCTCTGCAGGGTGGTAAACTGCTCCGCCAGCTCCTGAATCGGCTCAAAGAAGCTGTTGATATACTGCAGGAAAATATACAGCGTTCCGATCGTGATCGCCCCGCCCAGCACCTCCCGGCCGCCGGTAAGCATGATGATCATCAGGGCCAGGACGCTCAGCAGATAGATCCCCGGCCGGAAAACGGCGAAAACCATCATTTCCCGGAAGCTGGCGTTGTACAGGCTGGCGTTTTTCTGTTCAAACTCGTCATATTTCTTCTGTTCCCGGCCGAAAATCCGGATGACCTTCATGCCCGACAGATGCTCGGACAGGAAGGTATTGAGCGCCGTCAGACGGGTTCGCACCAGCCGGTAGGTCTTCCGGCTGATCATCCTGAAAACCAGCGTCAGGGCCGCCACCACCGGGAGCAGAATAAAGCTGTAAAGCGCCATTCGGGGATTCAGCGAAATCATGATCACCGCCAGCCCCGCCATCTTCACCACATTCCGGAAAAGCTTCACCAGAATATTGGAGAAGACCTCGTTGATCGCTTCCACATCGTTGGTCAGCCTGGTCACAATCTTCCCCACCGGGGTAATATCAAAGAAGCGCATGGTCAGGCTTTCCGTATGCCGGAAAAGGTCATTCCGAATCTCATAGATGATGTCCTGCCCCATTTTCTGCAGCAGGAGCGTCTGGCTCCGGTTCAGGATCATCAGCAGAACCAGCGCCGCCAGATACAGGCCGCCCGCCGTCAGCACGCCCCGGAAGCGCTCCTCCGCCCGCTCGCCGGGCGCCCATTCCTCCCGGCCTTCCTCCTGCAGGATTTCACTGCTCTCTCCCGTAATATACCGGTCTATGGCCTGCCCGATAATCATGGGCTTCACCAGTTCCAGCCCCGTCAGCCCCAGCACCAGCACCAGGCACAGGATAAACACCTTCCTGTGCGGCTTCAGGTACTCCAGGAGCCTCCGCATGGGCTTCCCGCGGTAATGAATGTCCTCCCGCTCCTCGTCCTGAGGGCGGAAAAGAGACATGAACCTTTCCTTCAGGGACGGCTTCCTTTCCGTACCGCTCATGCCGGCTCACCTCCTTCCGGCCCGGATTCCCCCTGCTCCTTCGCCAGCTGGGCCTCCAGCTGCTGCTTGTCATAGATGGAGCGGTACAGGCCTCCCGCCTTCATCAGCTCCTCATGGGTTCCGTACTCCGCGGTCCGCCCGTCCTCCAGCACAAGAATGTGATCCGCGTGCTGAATGGTGGAAATCCGGTGGGCAATAATCAGCGTGGTCCTGTTCCGGCGCAGCTCCTGCAGCCGGGACAGGATCCGTTCCTCCGTGTCCGTATCCACGGCGCTGAGAGAATCGTCCAGAATCAGCACCGGCGCGTCCTTCATCAGCGCCCGGGCGATGGAAATCCGCTGCTTCTGGCCGCCGGAAATCGTGACGCCCCGTTCCCCCAGCAGGGTCTGATACTGGTTCGGAAATTCCATGATATTGTCATGCACATCCGCCGCTTCGGCCGCCGCCATGATCTCCTCCCGGGAAGCCTGCTGCACGCCGAAGGCAATATTGTTTTCAATGGTATCGCTGAACAGGAAGGAATCCTGGGGAACGCAGGCCAGATCCCGGTGAAGGACATGCAGGGGGATCTCCCGCAGGGGGTGTCCGTCCATCCGGATCATATCCGGATCCTCCGTATCCCACAGCCTTTCCAGCAGATTCACCAGGGTTGTCTTGCCGCATCCCGTGCGCCCGATCACCGCCAGGGTTTCCCCGGGGCGCACCCGCAGGGAGATTCCCTGCAGCGCCGGGTGATCTTCCGCTGACCCCGGATACCGGAAGGTCAGATCCCTCAGTTCAATCTCTCCCCGCAGCGACGTAATGGAGGGATCTCCCTCCTCCCGGATTTCCGGCTTTTCATCCAGGATCGTCCGGATCCGGCGCAGGGAAGCCAGGCCCTGGCTCAGGTTGGAAACGCTCTCTCCCACGGCAATCATGGGCCACACCAGCATGGTCACATAGCTGTTGAAGGCCACAAACTGGCCGATGGTAATCTCTCCGTAAATCGCCATCCGCCCGCCGAAAACCAGGGTCAGCAGCAGGCTGATTCCGATGACCAGGTCCAGGAGCGGCAGCACCAGGGCCATCAGCCGGACCACCGCCAGATTCTTTTCCCGGCTGTTGGCGTTCGCCCGGGCAAAGGCCGCCAGCTCCTTCCGTTCCTGCACGAAAGCCTTGATGACCCGGATGCCGGAAATCGCTTCCTGCGTCTGGTCCGTCAGGGCGGAAAAGGCTTCCTGCCTGGCCAGGAACCTGCGGTGCATGGCCTTCCCGAACCAGATGTCCCCGAAGATGATCAGAATCAGCGGAATGACCGCGATCATGGTCAGCCGGAAGCTGACAAACCGGATCATGCTGATCAGGACCAGAACCAGCATGACCGTCGCGTCAAAGGTGGAAATCACCGTCATGCCCATGAGCCCCCGGACGGCGCCCAGGTCGTTGGTGAAGTGCGCCATCAGGTCCCCTGTCTTGTGCTCGTTGTACCAGGACATGGAAAGGGTTTCCAGATGGGCAAACAGCTCTCCCCGCAGGTCCCGCTCCACCAGCCTTGCCGCCCCGAAAAGGCATACCCGCCAGCCGAACCGGCCCAGCATGATCAGCGATCCCATCCCCAGCAGCCGCAGCACGATATTCCACACGCCGCTCATATCCAGCCTGCCCGCCGCCAGCCCGTCCGTCAGCTCCCCGGACAGCAGCGGAACGTTCGCATTGATCTGATCCACCGCAAACAGGGCGATCAGCCCCAGCACATACCGCCACCAGTATTTCCTGACATAGCGTCCCGCCAGCTTCAGTTCTTTTCTCATCATTCCTCCCGGAAGTACCGCTCATTTCTGATTCCGAACGAGAAAGAAGTCTATCGGGAACACCCGGAAAAGTCAATAGAAAACCGGCTTTCGGCGCAAAACTTCTTCTTGCTTTTTCAGCGTGTTATGCTATGCTTTTCAAAAACGGATCCCTCCCGGGATCGGAAGGAACGGAACATGCTGAAGGGGCTTGCTTTTGAAAGGGGAATCAACCTGGGCGGCTGGATGAGCCAGTGCGACTATTCAGAGGACCGGCTGAACCATTTCATCACGGAGGAGGATATCGCCCGCATCGCCTCCTGGGGGCTGGATCACGTGCGCCTGCCCGTGGACTACAATGTGCTGGAGACGGAGGACGGCTCCGAATACCGGGCGGACGGCTTTGCGCGGATCAGCCGGGCTTACGGCTGGTGCCGGGCCCATGGGCTGAACCTGGTGATCGACCTGCACAAAACCGCCGGCTTCTCCTTTGACGCCGGAGAACAGGAAACCGGTTTTTTTGAGAGCGCCTCCTGCCAGGAACGGTTTTACCGCCTCTGGGAACAGATCGCGGCCCGCTGCGGGGACAGCCCGGAGCATGTGGCCTTCGAACTGCTCAATGAGGTCACGGACCCTGCTTTCATCGGCGCCTGGAACCGGATCGCCCGTACCTGCATCCGGCGGATCCGCGCCATCTGCCCCCGCCATCTGATCCTGGTGGGCAGCTATCACAACAACAGCGCCGCGGCGGTGCCCGCCCTGGATCCGCCCTTGGACGACCGGGTGATCTACAACTTCCACTGCTATGAGCCCCTGGCTTTTACCCATCAGGGAGCCCACTGGGTGCCGCAGCTGGACCGGGATCAGCGGATCTCCTTTGAGGAAGCCGGGATTCCGGAGGATTATTTCGACCGGCTGTTCGCTCCGGCCCTGGAGGCTGCCCGGAAGAACGGGACGGAGCTCTACTGCGGCGAATACGGCGTCATCGATCAGGCCGAGCCGGAATCCGCCGTAAAGTGGTTCCGTCTGATTCACGCCGCCTTCGCCCGATACGGGATCGGCCACAGCATCTGGAGCTACCGGGAAATGGACTTCGGCCTGGCAGACGCCCGGATGGACGGCTATCGGGAGCAGATTCTGGAATAATCCGATCCGCCGCAGGCATGTGTTTTCTGATTTTCATTGTCTTTCCCTTCCTTCTGTGTTATATTGGAAGCGCCGAAACCGGTAAAAAATCAGAAGAAGAGGGCTGGACAAATGTCAGAGATGAATGAAAAGAAAACCCGGGTTGCCTTTGTCGGATCCGAATGTTACCCCTTTGTAAAAACAGGCGGGCTGGGTGATGTCATGTATGCCCTGCCCCGTGCTCTGGTGCGGGAAGGCTGCGAGGTGCGCGTTTTCCTGCCCCTGTACAGCTGCATTCCCCAGAAGTACAAGGATCAGATGAACTGGAAGGGCTCCTTCATGATGGACCTGACCACGGACGGACGGACCTTCTTCTTGGGCATCATGGAGCTGTCCATGAACGGCGTCATCTACGACTTCATCGAAAACAGGGAATTCTTTGACTGGGGAAATCCCTATACCGGCCTGTGGGAGGACATCCCGAAATACTGCTATTTCTCCAAGGCCGTCCTGGCGGCGCTGAACTATCTGGAGTGGATTCCGGATGTCATCCACTGCCATGACTGGCAGGCCTCCCTGACCCCGGTTTATCTCCGGACCCGCTTCGCCGGAACCCCCGTAGGCGCCGCCCGCAGCATGCTGACCATTCACAACCTGCGGTTCCAGGGCATCTGCAGCATCGACCATCTGAAATACTGGTCCGGTCTTCCGGATGACCTTTTCAATTATCCCGTCTTCAAAATCAATGAAAATGAAGCCAACATGTTCAAGGGCGGCCTCGCCTTCGCGGACCGGATCACAACCGTCAGTGAAACCTATGCCCATGAAATTCAGACCGATTTTTACGGGGAAGGGCTGAACAGCCATCTGTCCTACCATTCCGTCAAGCTCCGGGGCATCGTCAACGGCATTGATGTGGAGCAGTGGGACAGCCGGACAGACGCGCTCCTGCCCGCTCCCTACGGCCGGGAAAACGCGCTGGCCGCCAAGGGAGAAAACAAGCTGGCGCTGCAGCGCCGTCTGGGCCTGGAGGAGGATCAGGGCAAATTCGTGATCGGCCTTGTTTCCCGTCTGACGGATCAGAAGGGCCTGGATCTGGTGGACGCGATCTTCGAGCAGATGCTGGATGAGAACACCCAGGTCGTCGTGCTGGGGACCGGCGATCCCCGATATGAAGGCGCCTTCCGCTATTATGAAAGCGTTCACAGAGGTCAGGTCTGCTCCTGCATCATGTATGACGAAAGCCTGGCTCATCTGATTTACGCCGGGGCCGATGCCCTGCTGGTACCCAGCCTCTTTGAGCCCTGCGGACTGACCCAGCTGATCTCCATGCGCTACGGCACCGTGCCCATCGTTCGGGAAACCGGCGGCCTGAAGGATACCGTGGCTCCCTTCAATCCGGAAAACGGAGAGGGGAACGGCTTCACCTTCGATGCCTACCGGGCCGATCTGCTGCTGGACGCGGTGCGGCGGGGCAGGGAAGTCTATCTTGGAGACCGGGACCGCTGGAACGCCATCGTTCTGCGGGATATGGACAGGGATGTTTCCTGGACCCATTCCGCCCTCCAGTATCTGGAGCTGTACCGGGAGGGCTGACGCCTTTCCCCGGGCTTTCAAATCAATTCATCCGGAGGTATCCCGATGCAGACATCCTTTTCCTCCCCGCTGCCCCTGACGCAGGTTCATATTACGGACGCCTTCTGGAAACGGGAGATGGATCTGATCCGAAATACGGTGCTGCCCTACCAGTGGGCCGCGCTGAACGACCGGGTGGAAGGCGCTGTTCCCAGCTGGTGGATGCACAACATGCGGGCCGCGGCCCGGGTCGTTGCAGCCCGAAAGGCGGGGAAGGCGCTCCCTTCCCGCCAGCAGGTGCCGGGCATGGTTTCGGAAGGTCCTTCTCCCGATCAGGCGGACCCGGATTTCTTCTATGGCTGGGTCTTTCAGGACAGCGACGGATACAAATGGATTGAAGCCGCCTCCTGCCAGCTGTCCGTCCTGCCGGACGAAGCCCTCCGGAGTCAGGTTCAGGAAGCGGTGGACGCGATCCGTGCCGCCCAGGAGGAAGACGGCTACCTGGATACCTTCTATACCATCACCGGCATCGAAAACGCCTTCACCAACCTGAAGGACCATCACGAGCTCTATTGCTTCGGGCATCTGGCGGAAGCCGCCGTTGCCTGGTGGCAGGCGACCGGAAACGACGACCTGCTCCAGGTGACCCGCCGCTTTGCCGCCTGTATCGCCCGGCGCTTCGGCCCGGGAAAGGAGCGGGGCTGCCCCGGCCATGAAATTGCGGAGATGGCCCTGTTCCGCCTCTATGAAGCAACGGGCGAGCAGGAATGGATGGATCTGGCGCAGTTCTTTCTGGATGTGCGCGGAACGGATCCCAGCACCTTCGCCCTGGAAGAGAACGTCCGGCGGAAGCGTTCCGGTCAGCCGGAGCTTCCGGTCACCGCCGACCGATATGAATACTATCAGGCCCATCTTCCCGTCCGGCAGATGAAGGAAGCCACCGGCCACGCCGTCCGGCAGATGTATCTGTGCAGCGGCATGGCGGACTCTGCCCGGCTGCGGAAAGACGCCGCCCTTCGGGAAGCCTGCGAACGGCTCTGGCATTCCGCCGTTGCCGAAAAGATGTACGTAACCGGGGGCGTCGGCGCCACCCATGTGGGGGAAGCCTTCTCCCGTCCGTGGGATCTTCCTTCCGATACCGCCTATTCTGAAACCTGCGCCGCCATCGGCCTGGTTTTCTTCGCCCGCCGTATGCTGCAAATGCAGGCGAAAGGCGAATATGCCGACGTCATGGAGCGCGCCCTGTATAACACCGTCCTGTCCGGAATGGCGCTGGACGGAAAGAGCTTCTTCTATGTCAATCCCCTGGAGGTGGATCCTGCCGCCTGTGAAAAGGATACCCGCCTTTCCCACGTAAAGCCCGTCCGGCAGAAATGGTTCGGCTGCGCCTGCTGCCCGCCCAATATCGCCCGGCTGCTTTCGTCCCTGGGCGCCTATCTTGTCACATGCCGGGAGGATATGATCTGTTTCCATCTTTATATCGACAGCGAAATCGAAGCTTCCCTCGCAAACAGTCCCCTTCGCCTCCGGCTTTCCGCCAATCTGCTGAAGGACGGAAAAGTTCAGCTGACGATCCTGTCCGGCAGCGGGGAAGGCACCCTTGCCTTCCGGATTCCGGAATGGTCCGGCGCCTGGCATTGCAGCGCGCCCGGAAAGGAAGCCCGGGAAGAGGAGGGTTATCTGTTCCTTCGGGGCCGCTGGCAGGAAGGGGATACCGTATCCCTTGATTTTTCCATGCCGGTGCGGGCGCTCACGGGACATCCCCTGATCCGGGAAACGGCCCATCAGGTCTGCTTCTCCCGGGGGCCGCTGGTCTACTGCGCGGAGGAAAAGGATAACGGTCCCCTGCTGCATCTGCTGCGGGCGCTTCCGGAGGCGGAAGCCCGGGTCGAGTGGCAGGAAATCGGAGGCGTTGATCTGCCCGTGCTTCGGATGGACGCCCTCCGCCAGGAGGTGACGGACGGAGCCCTTTACCGTCCTCTGGCCGCGCCCCGGGAATCCGGGGTTACCCTCCGCCTGATTCCCTATTTTGCCTGGGCCAACCGGGGAAAAGGCGAGATGCGGGTCTGGCTGTACCACTGATCATCCTGACGGCAGGATCTTTCCTCCCGGAAAGATCTCCCTTTCATCCCCGTAAAAAACCTCCCGCTTAGGGCGGTGTCCGTAACCCAGTATGAAACAAATTTCAGAGGAAAAGGCATCCCCGTACAGGATTGGTCATTATAATTCCTGGGTGCTTCCATCCTGTAGGAGCCACTGGATCAAATTTCTCTGCAGGACGCCAGACATGGTATTAGGCATTTCCGGATCAAGAGACAAAACGATCTTTTTATATTGATCGCTCCAAATCTACGCGAAAAGAATTAATAACCTTTTCCCATCCTTTGACCAGTTGCAGTTCATCGACAAACAGATACATTCTCTTTCCCGGACGTGCGCACTTGATGACATATTCATGAAATACGTTCCTGCCATGCCGTCAAAAGTAACCGGGCTAGCCAAATTTGAATTTTTCGATATTCTCTCCATCAATCTCGCTGGAAATAATAATATAGGCCCCAGTCCTGGTCATTTGCCCAGGGATCATAAAAATGTGCCTGCTCCCCATTCACGCTTCTGGGATAAACCATTGCGCAGCTGGCGCTGCCATCCTCAAAAAACAGCGGAAGACTTCCCCGCAGGTTTTGTTCCGCCCGATCCAGCCAGGCTTTTTCTCCCGTGATTTGCCCATATCGCGCAAAGGCAATGCCGCTCAGGCTGCTCCAATAATGAGGAAAAGTATCCCCCAGCATCCGACGCTTGCCAAACCAGTAACCGTCCCAATGGCGAATCGCTACCTCGTTCAGGTGGTAATCCGGCTGCATTCCCTGGAAAAGGAGCAACAGGTTCATCTGTTCCTGGGTTGCCTCCAGCAGCTTCTGCTTTCCGCTGAGTTGATATCCCATCAGCAGCATATTCACCGCAGGAGCTACGATGCTCTGCTCATAATCCACCTCGCTGGTCGGATAATGAATGCCGACTTCCGCAATCTTCTCCGCATGCCGGACAAAAAGCTCCCGTAATTCTTCCGCGCGATCTTTCCTCCCCGCCTCGCGAAGCAGCGCCACCAGGTCCGTCATGGGAATTCCGATCGCGTAGAACTTATCTCCCCCCCACTGATAATAGCTTTCCATCACATCGGCGGCCCGGTCAATCCAGACCGGTTCCCGGGTCAATCGATACATCTCCATAAAGAAGATCGCCGTCCAGGGTTCATTATACAGGCGATGTCTTTCCTCCGCGTACCCCGCATCGTCGTAAACCGTATGGGTGGATTCCTCATAGACTTCTCTCAGGATGAAATCCGCGTACCGACGCAGACTCCGGGATGCCTCCGAATCCTGATTGTGCTGCAGATAGATCGCCACGAGCGCGCCCATCCCCAGCCGCTCTCTGGCGCTGTTGTGATCCGGGATTTCGTGGCTGTAGCAAAGTTTTCCCGTCTCATTATCATAAATCAGATATGCCCCGTCCAGTCTGCTGTCCGAATCATTGCACTGCTGCTTCGTCACAATAAAACGCGCCCGCTGCTGAAGCAGTTTTTCCGGCGATGGCATAACTCTCCATGTCGCGTGCGTAGTCCTTCCATTGACCTGCCAGGTTCGGCTGACCTCGCCAATCCTGTCGGTATCCACTTCGCCGCCGGTCCATTTGATCTTTTCGCCTTGAAATGGTACCCACTGATCCGATGTAATATAAAGGGGGCCGAATTTTTCCTTCAGAATCCGTTCTCCGTCCGCCCGACCCTCGTAACGGAAAAGCCGCCACTGGATCACTTTGGTTTCTCCGGGAGAAAGTGAAAAGGATACCGGATGAAGCAGAAAGACGCCCCGGGTATTGCTGACGCAGTGGCTCTCCGTCAGGCTTCGGTGAACGCTGTAACTTCCTATCGCTCCCTCTGTCAGCCAAAGCCCCAGAGGCGGCGCCTGGCCGCCCATGCGAAGTGCCAGAATCCACGCAACTCCCCCGCCGCACCAGATATGCGCATGGCAGCGCTGTGTCAGGCAGATATCCGCCGCCAGATAATTATCATTCAGGGAAACCTCGATTGCGACACTGCCCTCCGGGCATCGGATTTCTTCTTGCATCGTGTTGGTAAAGGTATAGGTCTCCTCCACGGTCTCATCGTCCAACACACGTCTTTCGGCGTCGCGGGCAATCCCTTCCGGCGCGGTCATGCTGCCCCAGGGATGACCTTCGCTGACCCAGTTCATACCCCAGGGGTCGTCCGCAAAAGCAATGCGGCGGAGCGTTCCCTTTTCTTCTTCCAGTATCCAGCGGTTCATCGAATTCCTCCCGTCATTCCTTCACGGATCCGATCATAATTCCTGTTACAAAATACTTCTGAATAAATGGATAAACCACCAGCATGGGGATGATGGTAATAAAGACTTTCGCTGCGTTCAGGGATTTATTGGAAAGCTGGTTCATCTTAATCATCTGCTCCGTGGTCAGGTTCACGCCCATGGGAATGCTGACAACAATCTGACGGATATAGGTCTGTAAAGGATAGTGCGATTCCGTGTTGGACAGAACCAGTCCCTGGAAATACTCATTCCAGTAGTAGACGCTGACAAACAGCGTAATCGTGGCGATCACGGATTTGGAGCAGGGTACAACGATCTGGAAAAGAGTCCGCCATTTTCCCGCGCCGTCCACAATCGCGGCTTCCTCCACATCCCTGGGAAAATTCCGGAAAAAGTTCATCATCAGAATTACATTGAACACCGGAAGGCTGCAGCTGAGAATCAGACCGGCCATATTGTCAATCATCCCATAGTTTTTCATGCACATATACCAGGGGATGGTTCCGCCATTAAATAGCATGCAGAAAACCACGATCCACATGAATACATTTCTGCCGTGAAACTCCCGCTGACTGCGCGACAGCGGATACGCGATCATGATGACGATGAGCAGCGTCAGCGGCGTACCCAGGAAAACCCGCTCCACAGAAATCAGAAAGGAATTAAAGAACGCCTGATCCTTGATGATCTCCCCATAAGCAGACGTCGTAAACCCAATAGGATAGAAAGTGACCCAGCCCGCGTTTGTCGCCGCCTTGTCCGAGAAGGAAAGGCAGAAAGTATACCAGATTGGATACAGGCAGCTGAAGGCGAGCGCAATCAGCAGGATGGTATTCACAACCAGAAAGACCCGCCGGGACAGAGATTTTGTTTCAATCACTTTGCTCGCCTCCTCAGAAGATCGTGTAATCCGCGAACTTGTACGCCAGGGCATAGGAGATAACGATGAGCACAAAGCTGACCACTGATTTGAAGAGGCCTGCCGCAGTCGCCAGCGAGAATTGCAGTTTTGTCAAACCAATCCGGTAAACCCAGGTATCCAGGATATCCACCGTGGAATAGACCATCGGATTATAGGTATTAAAAACCTGATCAAACCCCGCGTTCAGGATGTTTCCCAGCGCGAGCACCGTCAGCAGCACGACCGTCGTGGACAGACCCGGCAGCGTGATATGAAGCGTCTGCTTCCACCGGCCCGCGCCGTCAATCGCGGACGCCTCATACAGGGCGGGATTGATCCCCGTCAGCGCGGCCAGGTAGATCACCGCGTTGTAACCGAATTCCTTCCACACATCGGTCCAGATGATGAAGCCCCGAAAGAAACCCGCATCGCTCAGAAATACCTTTTTTTCGTACCCGAACAGCCCTCCGATCAGGTTCACGATGCCGTCATAGCCAAAGATATTCGTCATCACGCTGGCCAGAATGACCCACGACAGAAAGTGGGGAAGGTATACGATCGTCTGCACGGTTTTCTTAAACCGGATGCGGCGCACTTCATTCAACATCAGCGCAAAGGCCAGCGGGACGATCATGTTCAGCACAATTTTCGCGAACGCGATGATGATCGTGTTCATAATCACGTTCTGTGCGTCCTTCATGGAGAAAAGATATTCAAAATTTTCCCAACCGACGAACTTGGAGCCAAAGATTCCCCGCCTCGGCTTGAAATCCTGAAAAGCCATCAGAATTCCCGCCATAGGCACAATGGAAAAAAAGAACAGCCAAAGCATACCGGGCGCGCACATCAGGTAGTACGCCGCCTGATCTTTGATTCGAACCGCCAGATTCTTCTTACTCCCTTTCATGCGCTCCCCTCCGCTGCAAAAATTCATTCCGCGCGATGAATGCGTTCTGCCTTCGCTTTTCATCGTGCGGTTTGAAAAGATTGTCGCTGCGGTTTCCCGCAGCGACATCCTGTAAAACCCGAATTCCTTACTTGGTGGCGTCATATTCTTCCTGCACGCTCTGCAGAATCTTGTCGCCGCCTTCCGCCATCCACTGTTCCGCGAAGGAATCGAAGGCGGAAATATCTCTCTTGCCCGTAATGATGGACCGAATCACGCTGCCCTCCAGCGCTTCCAGGTTTGCCCAGTACCGATCGATCGTCTCGTTCGTCGTGTAGGTCACAGAATAGACAGGGTTATTCAGCTCAACAGTTGCATACGGCCGATCACCAATCAACAGCGCGTACTGACGCTGGAAATTGGATTCCGTTTCCGGGGTATAGAGGAAGTCGGACCGATGAAGCGTCTCGCCCTGCTTATATCCGGGAACCATGCTGCGCACAACCGCTGTATCCGCCGCCAGCAGCTTGTAGTTGGGTTCGCTCTGCCAGTCTTCGGGCTCGGTTTCGCCGTTCAGTACGCTGATCTCCGCCTTATAGGTATATTCGCATTCATCCATGGCCGCCATCACATTGCGCAGCGGATACCACTCAATGTCCTCCGCAGTCTCATTCTGGAACACGGATTCATTGGCCACCAGCACATTGTTCATGATCACAATCGCCTGAGCCACCTCCTCGGACACTCCGCTGTTGACCAGGGTATAGGAGGTTCCCAGCGTCTTCATCTTCGCGTTCCAGATGCCGTCATCCGTAAAGAGCGGATAAGCCTGCCAGTCCACGGTCTCGCTGTTCTTGAAGGAATCTCCGTTGCCGTAGCCCAGCGCCCACCAGGGTCCGCAGAAAAAGCCGCACTCATTCGCGTTCACGATATCCTGAGAGTAATCCCGGGTCGCGAATTCCGGATCGATCAGGCCTTCCGCGTACCACTGCGCCAGCGTTTCCAGCGCCGTCCGCGTTTCCGCGGAAAGCGTGCCATACTGCACTTTTCCTTCCTCATCCAGCACAAAATATCCCGGATAAGCGTTCATCGCCGCAAAGATCGCGTCAAAACCAAAAGAGAAATTGGAGTGGAGGAAATCCGCGTACACCCGGCCGTCCTTCTGCGCACCCAGGATCGGGATGGTCCGATCCCCTGCGGGTTTCGCGTCACGAATGGCCGCCGCCGCGTCGTGCAGTTCCTGCACGGTGGTCGGCACCGCGATGCCCAGATCGTCCAGCCAGTTCTGCTGCATCATCAGCACCAGCACGCCGTCTGCCGCCACGGAAATGTTCGGCAGCGCCAGCATCTTTCCGCCATAAGTAACCAGTTCCGCCGCTTTGCCCGCGGTGGTCGCGTGAATCGCTTTCACCTGCTCAGAAGCGTACTGATCAAACACTTCTGTCAGATCATAGAGCATATCGTCCTCCGCCGCGGCGGTAAAGTAAGTTCTGTCACTCACCACCATGGCGTCCGGCAGGCTGTCGGAAGCGATTGTCAACGCCACTTTCTGATTGAAATCGTCTCCGGACGCTGCCGTCCAGTCCACG
>ODAI011447464.1_pt1 | contig 20021 bp, 13 predicted proteins | sample 1539321 | NCBI WGS metagenome assembly ODAI01 (sample SAMN02144231, study PRJEB22623) | gut metagenome | biome: sheep rumen | host: Ovis aries | place: New Zealand
CTGATTTAAGGATACCAAAAATAATTTTGCGCATTTGCTTAACGGCTCTGTTTGCTATGTTCAGCCTGTTAGGCTTCACATTAGCATGGTCGCCTACAAATGCGCCGCCATCGGCTAAAATTATTTTTGTTTTTTTGAATTTAATCAGCGCTTCCTTAATTATCGACTTTGATCTTTACGGGTGTATCCTGCGAGATCTTGATATTCGGATCGGGTATCTGCCCGTAGACCTGACCCTTGCCTACATTGACGCTGCGTTTTGGCTTTTCTTCCTCTTCTTCCTCTTCTTCATCGTCATAGTAGTCTTCGTCTTCGTCGGAGTAGTCCTCGTCTTCATCGTCATAATATGTCGTTTCTTCCTCATCGGCATTATCGTCCGAGGTATTTTCAACATAACAGCTGAAACCGCTTGCCTCAATGGTGCTTACCGCATCATCGGCATCAAGACCCACTACATCGGGTACGGCTGTCAGAGTTTTATTTCCGCTTGCACTTATATTGAGGATAATGCTTGTATCCTTGTTTATAGCTGTGCCTGCAGGCGGATTTTGCTTGAATACGGTGTCGCCGTTGCCTATAAGCGTGTAGTTTATACCTCTGCTGTTAAGCTGCTTTACCGTCTCGGCAAGGTCCTTGTTGGTATAGTCGCCAAGTGTTATCCTGTCGTTTGCGGGACTGTCTGTGTCGTCCGCAGTAACTTCATAACTCGGCTGATAACCCTTGTAGTCTATTATTTTCACAAGCACATCACGCAGCATCGGAACAGGTGATATATCACTGCCGTCATAATAATTAGGCGGACGGTGTATGACTGTCATAGCAATGATATCGGGATCTTCCACAGGAAGATATGCGATAAAACTCAATGTATATTCGTTGCTTCCTCTTACGCCCTGTTCTGCCGTACCTGTCTTACCGCCTATGGCGTAACCGTTTATTACGGCTTTTCGACCCGTACCCGTAGGCTGAACAACGCTTTCAAGGTATTTTCTTATTATATCGGAAGTTTCCTTTGAAATGACCTTTCTTATTATATGCGGCTTGTTTTCTTTTACAAGACCGCCGTTTGAGTCAACTATCTGTGAAACTATATAAGGCTGCATTAGGTTGCCGCCGTTTATGGTAGCGCAAAGTGCATTGAGCGACTGCATAGCCGTTGCGTTAAATCCCTGACCGAAAGAACTTGTGGCAAGCTCTGCGCTGTGCAGCTGTTCAAGGCTGTAACTCAAAGCAGGTGAATTTGCGCTCACCTCACCCGGCAGATCAATACCCGTTTTTTCGCCGTAACCAAAAGCTTTGTGATACTTATAATACTTTTCTGCGCCGAGTTTTGTTATTATCTCCATCATCGCAACATTACACGAATCGGCAAGCGCCTCTTCAAGAGATATATTGCCGTGACCGTCAACATTATGACAGCGTATCTCATAATCGGCTATCACCTTTACACCCGGACAGTTAAATCTTTCATCGGGGCTGATAACACCCTCTTCAAGCGCCATTGCTGCAAGTACGGGTTTGTATATGGAACCGGGTTCATAGGTCTCTGTTATGGAGAAATTACGCCATGATTTGTAATTTTTCCACGCATCGAATTCCATACCTATCTCGGCCTTTTTCTTTTCGTCAAATCGCGCCCATGTTTTTTCAAGCCCCGACTCCACTTCGGGAGCAAGGTTTGTGGGCTGATTCGGGTCGAAGGTGGGATACTGCGACATTGCAAGTATCGCGCCCGTTTTGGGATTCATTATTATACAGGCCGTATTTTCGGGCTCATATGCCACATAAGCATTGCGGCAAGCTTCATCTGCGTATTGCTGAAGTGTGGAATCTATTGTTGTAACAAGGTTATAACCGTCTATTGCGGCGGCGTTATTTGTTACCACATTGGAGTCGTCCGTTACAGAACGGAATTCTCTGCCGCCCAGACCCGTCATTTCGGTATTGTAATAACTTTCAAGACCCCAGGATGCCTCGCCGTTGTCACCGCTTAAAAAGCCCAGAACCTGTGCAGGCATATGTTCCTGCGGATAAGAACGCAGATTGTCCGATTCACAATATACCCAATTATAACCAAGCGCAGTTATAGCCTGTCCTTTTGCAAACGGCACTTTTTTCGCAAGGATAAGATAGTTCGTATCCTTTGCGGGTTTACCCTCTGCATCAAGCACAAGATAACTTGTGAGTGTTTCCATAGGTATGCCGAGCTGTTGATTGAGAGTATCGAGTGTTTTGTTCCACTTTTCCTCCGCAAGCGCCTTTTCGCTTTCTTTTTTATCGCTCGCAGTGTTTTTCTCATGCTCGGAGACCATAAGTCTTACATCAAGTATAACATTGTATACAGTCGAAGAAAGCGCAAGCGGCTGTTGTGTGCTGTCAAGTATGGCACCTCTCGACGGTACTATGGTTTTATCGCTTCCGCCGCTGACAAGCTGATTTACAAGCTGCGCCTCGTACTCGGTGCCCTTTGTCAGCTTTATATAGCTTACTCTTCCTATTCCTATAAAAATTATTGTTCCAATAAAAGCAAGCATCAGAAAGGCAGTTCTTTTAGGTCCTATCCTGTTACCCTGGTTTTCCCTGACTTCCTTTTTCTCTTTTTTTGAAACATTCCTTTCATTTCTCATAACCGTTTATTAATCCTTTTTTGTAATGCCGATCTTTTCAAGAAATGTCCTGTTCTTGTCATCGGCCACCTCATCATCATATGACACGGAATAGCTGTCTTTCTGTACATTTATCTTCACTATCTGATGTGGTGCGGCAGTCTGCATACCCAAACGGGTAGTCGCTATCTTTTTAACTTCTTCAAGATCTATGTTTTCGGAGAGGATAACCTCCAGATTTTCGTTTACAGCTTTTGTTTTCTCCGTAAGTTCATGTGTTTCCTTTATTTCCGTCTTGACTGAACTTATGCATGCATTTACGACAAGAACTGCCATTGCAAAAAATACTATCGCCGCAAAAGGCATGGCAAAAGTAAATATGTTTGTGTTTTTTTCTTCATCCACACGCACATAATCATAGTTGCTGTCGGGTTTTATACGTTTCTTTTTGCGAGGCTGTTCGTATGAATAATCCTCCTGAGGAAAGACAGGTGCAGCACTTGTGTGCATGTACATATATGACCTTCTTCCCGACACAGAACTCTGTCTGCGTGCCGTGTTGCCGCGCATAATGCTGCGCCCCCTTTCGTTACGGTCAAATCATTTTACAGTTTCTGCGCTATACGTAGTTTTGCGCTTCTTGAACGATTGTTTACTTTCAGCTCTTCCTCGCTCGGAAGAATGGGTTTGCGTGTTATCACTTTCAAAACAGGCTTTTTTCCGCACACGCACACGGGAAAATCACGAGGACAGGTACAGGGATTTTCGAGGTTTCTGAAAACATTTTTCACTATCCTGTCTTCAAGCGAATGAAAAGTTATTATACAGATCCTGCCGCCCGTATTGAGCAGGTCTGCCATTTTTTTAATAGTTTCTTCAAGTATTTCAAGCTCGCCGTTAACTTCAATGCGTATTGCCTGAAATGTACGTTTTGCGGGGTGCGGTCCGTCCGACCTTGCCCCCTTTGGAACAGCTTTTTTTATAACGCTGACCAGATCGAATGTTGTTTGGATAGGCTGTATCTGCCTTTCCTTTACTATAAATTCAGCTATTCGCCCTGCCCATCTCTCTTCACCGTAATCACGCAGGATACGTGTAAGTTCCTCCTGTGAATAGGTGTTTACAACCGAATAAGCAGACAGGCTTTTTCTTATATCCATACGCATATCAAGTTGAGCGTTATGTTGATAAGAAAAGCCTCTGTCCGCTTCATCCAGCTGATGTGAGGATACGCCGAGGTCAAGCAAAAATCCATCCACGCCGCTTTGATAAAGCGATTCTTCCTGTGCTATCTCATCTATTTGAGAAAAGTTTTTATGCACATATGTAACATTATCAAACCCTTCAAGCCTTTGTTTTGCGGCTGTTATGGCGTTTATATCCTGGTCTATTCCAATAAGCCTGCCCCTTTTTGAAAGGTGCTTCACTATCTGCAGGCTGTGACCGCCGCCGCCCATCGTGCCGTCCACATATACTCCGTCGGGTCTTATGTCCAGCCCTTCGATACACTCGTCAAGCAGGACGGAAATATGTTTGAAGTCCAATTTGTTCACCCTTTATCATAAACCGTATTTTGCAAGCGCTGCCATCATATCCGCATCGCTTATAGTGCTGTTTTCCGTATAATCGCGGTATCTTTCGGCATCCCATATCTCAATATGGTCAAATGCGCCTATTGTAACAACATCTTTTTTAAGCCCCGCAAAATCTTTCAGATCCTGCGGTATCATAACACGGCCGTTATTGTCGGGTTCAAGGTCGGAAGCATTGGCGTAAAAATCTCTTATATAGCGCATACCTATGGGGTCGGACTGCGGTATAAGCTTGAATTTTTCGTCAAATTCTTCCCATGTTTCGTTGGTGTAAATGTTGAGTGCGCCGTCTTTGCCTTTTGCTATAACGCATTTAAGACCAAGTGCCTCACGGTACTTAGCCGGTATAATTATGCGCCCTTTGGCGTCAATAGTATGGGTATACTTGCCTTTAAACATTTACATCACCGCTTTCAAGTGGTTTTATATGGTATTTGCAAACCAAATCCGACCCTAACGCAAATTTCAAACCACATCAAACCCCTTTACGGGATTTTCAATGATTTTCAAACCACTTTATAAACATTTTAAAGCAAAACCGAAAAAATTTCAAGTTTTATTTTATTACAAAAGAATTTTCAGTAAATATATATATCGCCCAAACGTCCTATATATTGTTGTTATTATCAAGGATATACACAAGATTTAGTGTTTCTGAAATCATGCACAATTTTACAAAAATATTTCAGCAAAATTTTGTTAATGTTTCAGTTATGTTACAGTGACATTTTTTTGTCCAAACACATAGCATAGATTATTAACACAATATTAAAATTAATTATTTTCCGACATTTTATTGACATTATTCGTCATTTCATATAAAATTAAGGTAAGAATTTACGGATAATGCCCGTAAATAAACAAAGAAGGTATTATTATGGCTAATATAAAAAAACCTGTGATCAAAAGACCGAATATTTCTGTTCAGAAGTACCGCAGAAATCTTATTATAATATTCATAAGCGCAGTTTTTCTGCTTGATATCGTGCTTACATCGGGCATATCATATTACGCGGGCAAAACAATGAACAAAAAGATCTCTATGCTTATGAATGCCAACACGTACCAACAGGCAATGAATGTTGAAAGCTATTTTTCGACCGTTAAGGACACCGTATCGCTGTTCTTTTCCGACAAAGTCTACTATGAGTATGATGCCACAAAGGAAATGAGCGATATAGAACGTCTTGAAGCCGAAAATATCATACTTGATCGAATACAAAATCTCGGCGTGCTTGAAAACTTTGCAGACTTTGGTGTTATTTACGCCAACAACAGCACTGTCGGCTGGATATCAGAGGGTATGTTTGAAATGCTTGCAAACGATGAAATGTACACCTTTTTCAGTTCAAACATCACCGACAGCAAAACCGAATCGGGCTGGTTCTGTACACAGAAAAACAATTACGACCGTATATATTACGTTAAAAGAATAAATGAAAATGCCGTGCTTGTCGCATCCATTTTCAGCAACGAACTTTCTTCCATTTTCAATACTCCGGACGAATTAAGAGGCATGGACATACGCCTTGCGGACGAGAACAAAAACGTTATTTACTCGGTAAATTCCGACGAGATAGGCAAACCTCTCGATCCGAAGATAGAAAAGCTTGTTTATTCGGGTTCATCGGTATCCGATAATGAAAATATCGTTTCATCATTGTTTTTTGATATAAACGATTGGTGTATCATCTGCTCTCTCCCCGAAAGCATAATTTCCGAAGATATAACCAATCTTAAAATGTTTGCGCACATATTTGCATTACTGATGATGATCATCGTCGGCATCGCAGGCTATATTGGTCTGTACCGTGCTTCCAACCCTCTGAGCGAGCTTGTTTCAAGCCTTGCAGACAAGGCAGAACACGACCAGCTCACAGGCGTTTTGAACAAAATATCGTTCAAAACAGCCGCCGAAGCCCTGCGGCAGAAAGAGCCAACAAAAACCACATTGGTTTTCGTTATGCTTGATATGGATAATTTCAAACTTGTTAACGATACGCTCGGACATACAACGGGCGACGATATTCTTTCAAGCTTTGCAAAGCTTGTCAGACAGCTTTTTGAATCGGAATATATCATCGGCAGACTTGGCGGTGATGAGTTTGCATTATTCACGCTGACAGAAGAAGCCGATAAGGAAGCGCTGAAAACAACTATCGCAAAACATCTTGAAGTTCTGCGCACGGAGTTTTTAAAACAGTATAAAGAATATAACGAAAGCTGCGGTCTTTCTTTGAGCGCAGGCGCATATATAAGCACAGATAAAGACATCAGCTTTGATACCATGTACAAAACAGCGGATAATGCGCTGTACGATTCAAAGAACATGGGTAAAAATACTTACACCGTAAAGTAAAACAGAAGGTGATCCAGGATGAAATTCCACAAGAAAACAAAAGCCTTTACAGCCGTGATGCTTGCCGCAGTGCTGACCGCTTGTTCAAACAGCCCTGTTGTAAACTATAAAACTTCTGTTGCAGAAGAAGTGCCGATAAGCTTTTCATGGTGGGGCAACGACGGAAGAATAACATATACAATGGCGGGTGTAAAGCTTTTTCAGGAGCTTAACCCCGATATAAAAGTAAAATGCAAATACGGCGTATGGACGGGATACAGTAAAAGACAGAATATTTATATGCTTTCGCATGACGAGCCCGATGTTATGCAGATAAATTTTGACTGGATAAAGAAATATTCGCCCGACGGCGAGGGTTTTTATGACCTTTATCAGCTAAACGACATTATCGACCTGACCAATTTTTCCGAAAGCGACCTGAACTATGGCGAAGTCAACGGGAAGCTGAACGCTATCCCAATAGCACTGAATGCTCACTCGATTTTTATAAACAAGGATATTTACAGTAAATACGGACTTGATATCCCAAAAACATGGGAGGATTACTTCCATGCAGGCGATGTGATGAGCAAGGATAATATCTACCCGATAAGTATGGGCGACAAGCCTTTGTTCTTTTTCATCATTTCATATTTCGAGCAGACTACGGGCAAAAAAATGTGTAATGAAAAAGGTGAGCTTACTGTTACAAAAGACGATATAAAATATATGCTTGAATTCTATAAAAAACTGTACGACAGAAAAGTACTTATGCCTGTACAGGATTCTGACTTTGCATCGTTTGCAACGGGCGGTTCCGCCGCAACAATGCGTTGGATAAGCGGTTCACAGTCTCTTTTTAACGGGCTTTTCAAAGAGATGCCCGAGATAGTTGTAGCACCCTATCCCACTGTAAGCGGTGATATGGACACGACCGAAAACCTTGGTTGGTATGTAAAACCTGCGACATTGTATGCAATAAGCAATAAAACAGAGCATCCGGAAGCTGCGGCAAAGCTTGTCAATTATCTGCTTAACAGCAGTGAAATGGCATCGCTGCAAAAGACCGAAAAAGGCATACCCATCAGCCAGAGCGCAATAAACACCCTCAAAGAAAAGGGCGAGCTTGACAATATAGATTTTACCGCTACCGAGCAAATGCTCAACAAAGGCAGCAAAATGACGCTGATACCGTCTGTTCTTGAAAAGGAGAATGTATACCAGGGCTTCTACAACAATGCCGCGTACTACATTTACGGCGAATACAGCATAGATCAGACCGCCGACATAATTTACGATAAATTCTATAAAGAATAGTATCATCCGCATAATAAAAAGCAAAAGAGCCAAAGCATTATGGTATGCCGCGGCTCTTTTTTAATAGAAACGCACAAAAAAAGACCGCCGATAAACAGCGGTCTTTGTGTTTTTAAAAATATCAGTTGCAGATAGTTTCTTCTGTCTGCTTGTCGAAAAGATGCATTCTGTTAACGTCAAATGCAACATTGATAACATCACCGATCTTAGCCTGGCTTCTGGAGTTAACGCGAGCTGTGATGGACTGACCTGCGATGATAAGGAAGAGGTTTGTCTCTGCACCGAGAAGTTCGGTAACTTCAACGTGAGCTTCAACAACACTTTCGGGAGAAAGGCTGATAAAGCGCTCATCGTCATGAACATCTTCGGGTCTGATACCCATGATGATGTCCTTGTCAACATAACCGCCCTCAATAAGAGCTTTTGTCTTTGATTCGGGAAGCTTAACTCTGTATTCACCGAATGCAACCAAAACATCGGGTCCTACCTGAACAACCTTTGCATCAATAAAGTTCATCTGAGGTGAACCGATGAAACCGGCAACAAAAAGGTTCTGAGGCTTGTTGTAAAGGTTCTGAGGTGTATCAACCTGCTGGATGATACCGTCCTTAAGAACGACGATACGTGTACCAAGTGTCATAGCCTCTGTCTGGTCATGTGTAACGTAGATGAATGTTGTCTGTAATCTGTGATGAAGTTTGGAGATCTCGGATCTCATCTGTACTCTCAGTTTAGCATCAAGGTTTGAAAGAGGCTCATCCATAAGGAAAACCTTAGGTTCACGCACGATAGCACGACCCATGGCAACACGCTGGCGCTGACCACCTGACAAAGCCTTAGGCTTTCTGTCAAGAAGATGCTCGATATCAAGGATCTTTGCAGCTTCGTGAACTTTCTTGTTGATCTCGTCCTTAGGAACCTTACGGAGCTTAAGACCGAAAGCCATGTTATCATAAACTGTCATATGAGGATAAAGAGCATAGTTCTGGAAAACCATCGCGATATCTCTGTCCTTAGGTGATACTACGTTAACAAGCTTGTCGCCTATGTAAAGCTCGCCTGCCGAAATATCTTCAAGACCGGCGATCATACGAAGAGTTGTAGACTTACCACAGCCCGAAGGACCAACGAAGATGATGAATTCCTTATCGGCAATATCAAGAGAAAAGTCTTTAACTGCAACAAAACCGTTAGGATATTTCTTAACAATGTTTTTTAACTTTAATTCTGCCATTTAATTATTCCTCCTTATTACAGCTATTCTGCTGTTTATCTTAATATTATAATACCCCATTTTTACAAAACTCTCCATATCTTTATTTCACAAATAACACGCTTTTTATTTGTGCAAAATGTTCAAAGGGCTAAAAATAGCTGATATTTTTGAACAAATTGAGAAATAATTATATAAAATATGGGTAAAAAAAACGTTCAATTCATACCAAAAGCACAAACAAGTGAAAAAAAAGGCAGTTTTAACAACATTCCAATAAATTGCAGGCTTTTTTTTGTTAAATTCATAAGTTTTAAAGATAAAAATTATCCATATATAGGTCTTTAAAACCCAATTTTGCCCCTATATATAGTGGTATGTCCTTTTTTTACGAAAATTCTCCCATAACCTCCCTTACATCAGCAACGAACATAAAAGCGTGAGGATCAACCGAAGATACTATTTCTTTCACCTCTGCCGCCTGCCTTTTGGATATAACTATCATTACTACATTTTTCGCACTTCCCGTATATGCGCCCTCTCCGTTAAGAAGCGTTGCGCCGCGGTGCAGGCGCCGCATAAGACATTCGGCAGTTTTATATGGCTTGTCGGTCATAATAAAAGCAACGCGTGCAAAATTAAGGCCTTCAAGTATAAGGTTTGCCGCCTTTGTGGAAACATACACCGCCACAATGCTGTACATAGCTTTTTGTATGCCGAAAACAAAAGAGCCGAATGTTATGACAGCAAGGTCTATTATAAAAATGAGTGCAGCTATGCCCACACCGCGTATTTTTTCGCGCAGTATTGCCGCAAGCAGGTCACTGCCGCCCGTTGTCGCACCGCCCGAAAGCACAAGCCCCATACCAAGTCCCATTACCGCACCGCCGAATACGGCATTTATAAAATCATCATCTTCCTGCAAAAGAGAGGGAATATACTGCATTATATTCTGCACTGTATTAAGGAAGAAACTCAATAACAAAGTCCCGATCAGTGTTTTTATCACAAAGCTCCTGCCGAATCTTGCCCTTGCAAGCACTATAAGAGGTATGTTTACTGCAAGATTAGTAAACCAGAGCGGTATCGCAAAAGGCAAAAACCGCAGACTCAAAGCCTTTACTATAACAGCCGCACCCGATGCTCCGCCCGTAACAAGGCTTGCAGGCGACAAAAAAATAACAAGCGCGGTTGCCATAAGAAATGCTCCCATAACAACGGACAGGGTTCGCCGCATAATTCCACCTCCGATATGATATATACTGATTTTGCCCGTTTTTTCAAATAATAAACGCGCACTTGTAATTTGGATATTTGTATGCTAAAATTATATTAAACACGGCAGAATAAGTGCCGAAAACGCAAAAATCGGGGTGGTATTATTATGAAAGAACCAAAAAAAAATGAGGTGCTGCTTGCACCGCTGATAACGCTGATCGTGCTGTTTGTTGTTTTTGCGGTAAAACGGATATATCCGTTCGGCAGCCTGACCATTGATCAGTACGGTATGAGCGAAGCGCAGCTGCCTATGTATGCACACACATGGGATGTACTGCACGGAAAGGCATCCTTGTATTATGACCTGCTGACAGGCGCAGGCAGCGACCTTTATATGAGTCTCGGCTTTTATTTAGCAAGCCCTCTCAATCTGTTTTTCCTGTTTGTCGGCAGAGACAGGCTTCTTGAGAGTATGTCGCTTTTTCTTGTGCTTAAACTAATGCTTGCGGCGGCATCGCAGGCATATTATATGAAGAAAACATACGGCACGTCTTTTGCACAAAACACGGCAGCCGCACTGTTTTACTCATTCTGCGGCTATATGGTGCAGCACTATTCCAATATTTTTTATTTAGATACCGTAATAATGTTTCCGCTTGTTATGCACAGTCTGCATCTGCTTATAAAAGAAAGAAAAGGCTTCCTCTATCTTTTTTTCACCTGGCTCATGCTGATAACAAACCCATATCTCGGCGCAATGGTGCTTGTATTTATTGTGTTCTACGTATTCGGATACATATGGTTTTTTGAGGAAAAGGACGAAAGAAAGCGCATAACGGCGCAGCTTGGGCAATATACACTTATAGCGGTGCTTGTTTCCATGGTCGTTATTTGTCCTGCCGTTTTCAAATGGCTGCGTTCAGCGCGTATGGAACTGCTTGCGCGCGTTTCCTATACCGACCTGCTGCGTTCTTCGTCTATCGACACACAGGGCAGCAAGCTGTTTATGCTTTGCGGCTCGGAAATAGGCTTTGCGGCATTCCTTGCATCCTGTTCCAAAATAAAGATGATGAACAAGCGCGAAACACGCAGCTTAAGCTTCCATATATACCTTATTGTCTTACTTCTGCTGCCCATTGCAATAGACAGCATAGGATATTTATGGAATATGGGTGCCGATACGGGTATTCCGCTGCGCTGCGCTTTTATGCTGACCTTTGTACTGCTTGACTTTTTCGGGTACTCTTCGGCGGACGGACAATTCAGTATAGAAGTTAAAAACAATCAGGAAAGGCTTGTTGTTTTCACCTCTGTGATAATGGCGGTACTGTCGCTGTTTATGTTTTTGCTGCTCTATCAGCACGCCGAAACGGGTGTTTTCAATCGAACGGGCAAGCTGTTGTTTCTGCCGCTTTTTGCATCCTCTGTACTGTTTTGCTGTCTTATTGCGGGCATAAAAAACAAAAAAGGAGCCAATATTGCTCTGCTTATTTTTGCGGTGCTTCATTCAACAGCTTTATGTATTGATTTTATCGTTCCTTTGGGTACGGATAATATTGTAACATCGGAATATTTTGACAGTCTGGCAATGAAAAAAGCCTTTGAACTTCCGCAGGATAACCTGTCGAGAGTTAAAGTTACCTACCCTGATATTTACGCCAATTATCCGCTGGTTATGGATACTGCTGGGATTTCGACAAAAACGAATGAGGCATCAAAAGAATATGTAAATCAGATGGCTGCAATGGGCTATACCACTTATTGCGAGCGTGTTTCGGACACAGGCGGCACTGTATTTTCGGATGCGCTGATGAATGTAAAATATGTGATCTCACAAAACGAGCTTGAACCTGCGTTTTACGAGAAAGCAGGCGAATCTGGCAGTTATAAGCTTTACAAATGCAAATTCACCCTGCCGTTTGGTATGATACTTCCGCAGAAATTTCTTAACACAAGTTTTGCAAAGAAAGGGTTGGATAATCAGAACCTTATTTACGGCGCTATGTGGAATTTTGTTGACCCTCTGTTTAAAGTATACAACAATGACGATATTCTAAAAAACGAAAGCACAAAAGTCACAAACAATGGTGATAAAACGCTTTTCAGTTTCAATCTTGATGTCAAGGGCAGGCAGACACTTTATATGAACGCTCTTGAAGGTATGGAATACTTCAGCTATGAGGTCACTGTAAATGACCGCAGCAAGGTTATCACCTATTCGGACATAGACTCGGCATATACCTACCCTTCGGTTTACAACAACGGCATTGTCGAGCTTGGTACATTTACGGACGAAACGGTCAGACTGAATATTCTGACGAACGATATTGAACTTTCGGGGCTGCGTTTAGCTGCAATGGATCATCTTAAACTTAAAGCGCTTGAAAGACGTTACCGTGAAAGCTGCGCCAATACCGCAGAAGCAAGCAAAAACAAGATACATTTGACGGCAGCCTCGGGCAGCGGCCTTATGCTGATACCCGTTGAATACAGTGAAAATTGGAAAGGTGAGATAAACGGACAGCCGACCGATGTTTTCCCCGTTATGAACGGTGCTTTCATGGGTGTACATGTTGACGGCGAAAACCTCGATATCAAGCTCACATACATACCCGTACAGCTTTATGCAGGCATTATAGTTTCACTTATAGGTCTGTTGTTTGTGTTCTGGTCATATGTCAGGATAAAGGAAAACCTCGATTGGGCAAACGCCAAAATACTGCGTTTTATCGCTTATCCGCTGTTTAATCTGACAGCGGCAGTATTCTTTGTTATTATGTATATAATACCAACAGGCGCTTACATACTCCGACTTTTAAGGATACTATAACCAATAAAAACTATCATCTTAATCGACTTTATCGACAGCAAAAAAAAGGCTCCGTCCAAATGGACGGAGCCTTTAATAAGCTAATTATTACTCAGCCTCTGCAATGATGTCTTCAAAAAGTTCATCAAATTCCTTTAAAGAAACGTTAGCCTTAGCTGCGTCTTCTTCGCTCATATCTTCAGAGATAGTAGCGTAAAGTTCTTCAAATTCAGCTTTTCTTGCATCATAGTTCTTCTTGATGTCATCCTTAAGGTCCTTGTAGTAGTCAGCGTCGATCTCATCAACGTCAGCCTTAACGTGAGCAGCAAGCTTAACAACGTCAGCAACTGCTGTTGTTTCGTCAGAAGATGCTTCTTCAACGATCTCGTCTACTACTTCTTCAGCTGAAACACCTCTTTCAGCAGCCATTGCAACTACCTGGTCATAAACCTGTGCAATAAGAACTGCAAGCTGTGCTCTGTTCATGTAAACCTTAGGTTCAAAGTTAGCGCCTGTACCAACAACCATACCCTTGTCAACAAGGTAAGCTGTGTAAGGAGCTGCCCACCAGGAGATCTCATCGCGGTCAGCGAATACAGAAAGGTTATCCTGGCTTGTAGTTGTAACAGTCTCGCCTAAGAACTCGAATGTCTTAGCAACGAGTACCATCATTTCTTCTCTTGTGCAGTAGTTTTCAGGCTTGAATGTATCATCGCCGTAACCGCTTGCGATACCTACTTCATAAGCAACACCAACGGGGTTGTAGTAATACTTGTTAGCTGCAACATCGCTGAAGTTGAACTTAGCAGTACCTGTGATACCAAGAGTATTGTTGATCATGATGATGAAGTCTGCTCTCTTGCAAGGTGCGCTCGGTGCGTACATATTGTCGCCAACACCGTTTACGATACCAAGTTCAGCAAGCTTCATGATAGAGTCATGTGCCCAATGTGATGCAGGAACATCAACGAACTCATTTACAGACTTTGTAGCTGTAGGAGGATTGATAACTACGTCCTGACCATTCTTGCCAACTACAACGAAGCTCTTGCCGTCACCGACATATGTGCTTCTGCTTGAAGTTGTAGGTTCTACAGAAGATTCTGTAGTTGTTGTGGAAGACTTTGTCAAGCTTGAGCTTGAACCGCCGCCACCGCCGCCTGAAGATGTTCTTCTGGTAACGATAACGATTGTAGTTTCAACAGAAACAGACTCTGCCTCTGTTGTAGCTTCAGTTGTTACATCAGCTGCTGCTGTTGTAGTTTCAACTGCTTCTGTAACTTCCTGAGTTGTAGCCTCTGTTGTTACATCAGCTGTTGTTGTTTCATTATCTGACTCTGTTTCTGTTTCTGTAGCTGTTTCTGTTTCGTCAGTTGTTGATTCGGTTGTTGATTCGGTTGTTGTAGTTACTTCTTCGGGAACGAGGTAAACTTCGTTCATAACTTCTGTTTCAATGATATCGGAAGAACCGAGTTCAGGTCTGAAACCGTCCTGAACGATTATGAATTCGATACCTGTGTTTGTCTTCTTTTCAACTTTCTGAAGAATATCAAAGTCGATTGTGAAGAGGCAGCCGTCACCGGAAACGATGTAATCACTTGCTGCATCCTTGCTGAAACCTGCGATCTTTACAAGGCCAAGTTCAGCCTGTGTCTTAACGCCGTCAGCGCCAACTTCTGTGTAATCGGAGTTGTTTGCCTTAGGAACGTTTGCGATCTGATTGTTGATCTGATCTGCATTTTCCTTGAAACCGTCAACGTTTGCAAGGAGATCGCCCCACTGGCCGCTTGTTGCCTTAATGAGTGTAGGATCATACTTTACAAATACTGTAAAGTTGTTGAAACCGGGGTTATTCTTTACATAGAAGCTGATAGACTCGGAAGTCTTGTCTGCTGCTATATCATAATCGCCAACTTCGTCCTGTGCAACAAGAACTGTCAAGCCGTCAAGCTCGATCTCGCCTTCTGCTTCGAAGTTAACACCGAATAACGGAGGATTGGTTCCTCTGCCGAGTACTGTGATAACATCACCCTTGTTTACAGATAATTCAAATGTATGGAAATCTGTAACATCAGCGGGGATCTCATCAGCAGTTATTGTGCCGACAATACCGTCGGGAAGAGATGTGTAACCGTCTGTATCATTACCTGTTGCTACAACGATAGCTTTCTTGTTTGTAGCGCTTGCACTGAATTTAAGGTCAAGTGAAAGTGTACCGTTCTGCTTTGCTTCAACAGCAATTACCTTACGATATTTTGAAGGAGCTTCGCCGTCAACTGCAACTTCAACGGAATCACCAATAGATGCAACCCAACGTGTATATGTGTTGCCGCTTGTTCCGAAAACAGATTCTTCTTCCTTGGAAGCATCAAGTTCCTGAAGGTTAGTAACTGTCATTTCGTCGTTATCAAAGATAACAGAGCCTGCTTTCTTAACGAAAGGATCGCCTGTTGCAAGGTCTTTGATAAGGTCTTCAAATACAACATCCCACTCAGCATCGCCTGCGGGATCTTCGCCCTCTGCTACTGCATCAATGCCGTAGATAGGAGGATTTGTGCCCAGACCGAGGAATACTACAGTCTCGCCTTCCTTAAGGTCAGTTGCGAATGTGTGAAGTTCACCCGAATTGGATGCAACAGTATCGATAGATGTTACATTAACGATAGCATCGATAGGATCGTCTGTCTTGCCTAAAATAACAGTCTTGCCTGCACCGACTTTTGAGTCGATAGCAATAGAAACGTCCTTAAGAGCTTTAATTGTAAGAGCTATACGATAGTTTACGGGATCTGCGCCGTCAACAGATACAGATGTGTTTGCACCTGTTGAAGCAATGTGTGAATCGTAAACATTACCGTTTTCAAATGCGTTTACTTCAGCAGGATTCTTTAATGTGTAATCAAGTTCCTGTGCTGCAATAACTTCTACTGAAGGATCAACTTCAATAGCATTGCCCTTCTTGTAAGCAGCATCGCCTGTTGCCCAGGAAACCTTGCTTGAGTCACCGAATACTGCCTTGTAGCTTGAACCTATATTAACATCTGCTGCTGTTGTAGGTTCTGTTGTTGTGTCTTCAGCTGCTGTTGTTGTGCTATCTTCAACAGCTGCTGTTGTAGCTTCTACAGTTGTTTCTTCTGTAGTTGCTTCTACAGTTGTGGTATCAGCTGCCGCACCAAGATTTTCTACAAGAGTAATGCCTAAAATCTTGTAATCGCCATCTGATTTTGAATTCGAGAAAGAAAGAACACCATTATTGATGTCATCAGCTGTGAACTCGAATTCCACAGGTGCTGCCTTGCTGTATGCAACTTTCTTAGTCTCGTTATTGTTTACAATTAAGTATCTTGTGTCTTTTGTGTCTTTACATGTAACAGTTATTTTGCCGCCTGTACACTCACTTGAAAGAGCAACATCAAAGCCCATTGTTTTGCTTAACGAGAACTGATTGCCGCTGTTCCAGCTCTTTGTGCCTTCGCCTGTAACAGTAATGCCGTCAAATGTGTCACCGACAGCAATTTTAGGATCTTCGTTACCTTTAACGGTAACTTCCTTGGTTTTTTTGTCTGTGACATCAGCTTCATCGGTTGAATTGAATGTCCATGTTGAAGTTTTAACACTTGCTTCTGTTGAAGAAGTGAATGAATAACCTTCAAGCGAACCCGATGTGTAATCAGCTGCGAAAACACTTGCAGGATTAACTGTCATGGAAGTAACCAACATAGAAAGGGCAAGAATGCCGCTTACTAATCTTTTTGTTGATTTTCTCACGTCTTTTTTTCCTCCTTTAATATTAAATTTTGTTTTTTTAATTAATACCTTCCTCTGGGTATAGCACCCCCCAAAAGAACATATTTGTACAGGTTTAATTATAAAGGATATTTTATGAAAAGTCAATTAAATAAAAAAATTTTTTTCGCTTTTTGCACTTTGCACAATAAAAAATGAAATTTTTGGGCATATTTATCATCGGAATACATATATATTTATTAAAACCCTTAAAATTTATTTAGTCTTGAAAAAAATATATACTTATTATATAATAATTGTATAAAATTCAGAAACGGGAGGTGCAGACCTTGAATATACAATGGTATCCGGGTCATATGACCAAAACAAAACGAATGATGCAGGAGAATATATCGCTTGTTGACATCGTTATAGAGCTGTTGGATGCGCGCATACCCTACAGCAGCCGAAACCCCGATATAGACAAACTTGCGGTAAACAAAAAGCGCATAGTGATACTCAACAAATCGGACCTTGCAGACGACAGAAAAACCGCCGAATGGGTGAAATATTTTGAGGATCGCGGCATAAGCGTGCTCTTGACCAACAGTATCACGGGCAAAGGCTTAAAAAGCATAACCGATGTATCCGAGGAGCTTATGGCGGAGAAGAAAGCGCGCCTTAAACAGCGCGGCAGGATATTCGTACCGACACGCGCAATGATAGTGGGTATACCAAATGTGGGAAAATCCACGCTGATAAACAAATTTGTCGGAAAATCGCTTGCGAAAACGGGCGACAAACCCGGTGTAACACGCGGCAAACAGTGGATAAAGATAAAGCGCGATTTTGAGCTTCTGGACACCCCGGGCATATTGTGGCCGAAGTTTGAGGATGAAAAGGTCGGACTGAAACTTGCGTTCACGGGTGCGGTAAATGATGATATACTCGATCTGCCCGAGCTTGCACAGAACCTTATAACCACTTTAAAGCAGCTCTACCCCGAAGAACTCAAAGCGAGATACGGCATAGAGTTTGCGGACGATACGCCGCCGCACGAGATACTTGAAAGCATAGGCAAGGTACGCGGTTTTATGGCAAAGGGCGGCGAGACCGATATAAAGCGCACAGCAAGCATATTTATTGACGAATTCCGCGCCGCAAAGCTCGGCAAAATGACACTTGAAACGCCGACAGAGATAAAAACGGAGCCCGAAGCCGAAGCCAAAACCGACGAAACCGAATAAAAGAATTAATAAATTTTTCCAATAAGCATAAACCAAGTATAATTTCTTCAAAAGTGAAAATAATACTAACATACACCTTAAAAGTATTTATTTATACTTAACGGGTGTTCATATATATTTTCCGATCGGGCGCGGCAGAGGACCGCTGCCCTGTCGGTTCATAACTTTTGGAGGAAAAGAAAATGGACAACAAGAAAAACAGTACAAAAGCTGACAAGCAGACAAAGACAAACAGTGTTGAATTTGCAAACGAGTTTGATACAGACTCTACAAAAAGCAGCACAAACACAAAGTCTGACAAGCAGACAAAAAGCAACTGCAAATAAAAGGAGTGAGTTCCTTTCGGAACATCACCCGCGTAAAAGAGTGAGTTTCTTACGAAACATCACCCGCGTAACAAAAAAACGAGGGTATCGCTTCGGGCGACACCCTCGTTTTTGTTATGGGCGCTTCTAAAAATTGGGCAAAATTATATTTTTCAGAGGTGACCTTATTTATTAAGCAGATTTTCAAGCTGTTCTTCAACTGTTTTGAGCATCTGTGTGTATTTAGCCTGTTTTGCGCGTTCCTCATCAATAACTTTCTGCGGTGCTTTCGATACAAAGCCCTGATTGTTGAGTTTGCCCTCAACACGCTTAACTTCACCCTCAAGACGTTTTTTCTCCTTTGTAAGGCGTTCTTTCTCCTTTTCCACGTCAACAAGTTCCGCAAACGGCATATAGATAACACCGTCGTGGATAACTGCGGAAACGGCATCCTCACCTATACCGCTCTTGTCTGCCTGAACGGCAACTTCACTTGCATATGCGAGAGAGCCGAAGAATACCCTGCCCGTTTCAAAGGTATCGCGTACAGCAGCATTTTCGCTGACTACGGTAACTTTGACCTTCTTGCTCGGCGGTACATTCATACCCGTTCTTAAGTTACGGATAGACTTGACTGCCTCTTTGATACGCTCGATAGCCTGTTCATCAGCGGCAAAGTCATTCTCTGCCGTGTATTCGGGCCACTTTGAGAGCATAATGGTCTTTTCTTCACTCTGCAATGAAGTGAATATCTCCTCCGTAATGAAAGGCATAAACGGATGAAGCAGTTTAAGTGCGGTAATAAGCACGTTTTTAAGTGTCCATAAAGCGGACTGCCTTGTCGGGTCTTCCGCATTGTAAAGGCGCGGTTTCACCATTTCTATATACCAGTCGCAGTATTCGTCCCAGATAAAGTCGTAAACTTTCTGTACGGCGATACCGAGCTCGTAGTTGTCAAGATTGCCTGTAACTTCCTTTGCAAGCGTGTTTGCCTTGCTGATTATCCACTTATCGGCAGGTGTGAGTTCGCCCTTTACGGGTTCATCGTCGCCGAGGTTCATCATAACGAACCTTGCGGCATTCCAAAGCTTATTGCCGAAGTTTCTGCTGTTTTCCACACGCTCATCATAGAAACGCATATCATTGCCCGGTGCATTGCCCGTAACAAGAGTAAGGCGGAGAGCATCTGCACCGTATTTGCTTATTATTTCAAGCGGGTCGATACCGTTGCCGAGGGATTTGCTCATCTTTCTGCCCTGGCTGTCGCGTACAAGACCGTGGATAAGTACGGTCTTGAAAGGTACTTCGCCCATTTGTTCCATAGCGGAGAACACCATTCTTACTACCCAGAAGAAGATGATGTCATAACCCGTAACAAGCACGCTTGTGGGGTAGAAATGCTTTAACTCGGGTGTTTCGTTCGGCCAGCCGAGTGTGGAGAACGGCCATAAAGCCGACGAGAACCATGTATCGAGACAATCTTCATCCTGTACAAGTTCTTTCTTGCCGCACTTCGGGCAGCAGTCGGGCTTTGTTTTGCTTACGACAACTTCACCGCAGGAGCAGTAGTAGGCAGGTATTCTGTGACCCCACCAGAGCTGACGCGAAATACACCAATCGTGTATATCTTCAAGCCAATGTGTATATATC
>ODAI012008053.1_pt1 | contig 20017 bp, 14 predicted proteins | sample 1539321 | NCBI WGS metagenome assembly ODAI01 (sample SAMN02144231, study PRJEB22623) | gut metagenome | biome: sheep rumen | host: Ovis aries | place: New Zealand
AGACAATCTTTACGGTCTATTTTCCGCAATACTGCGTTGTCGTCCTTGCAAGGCGTCAGCCTTGCCGCGTCCTTCGCCTTGTCTTGCGAAAAATATCCTCGCAAAGTATTAGTCTACTTTCTATCAGGAATTAGTATAAAAAATAATCGAACGCACTTTCGAAAATTCTGTTGATTTTTAAAAATATATGTGGTAAAATAACCTTAGTAAATTTTTGTGGGGAATGGCTTATGGCACATGAAAAAATAATCGTTAAGGGTGCAAAGGAGCACAACCTTAAAAATATTAACGTTGAAATTCCGCGCAACGAGCTTGTCGTTATCACCGGTCTGTCCGGCTCGGGCAAAAGCTCGCTCGCGTTCGATACAATTTATGCCGAAGGTCAGCGCAGGTATGTTGAGAGCCTGTCAAGCTACGCCAGAATGTTTCTCGGACAGATGGACAAGCCGAATGTCGAGAGCATCGAGGGCTTGTCGCCGGCAATCTCAATCGACCAAAAGACCACCTCGAATAATCCGCGCTCAACCGTCGGCACTGTTACTGAGATTTACGATTATCTGCGCCTGCTTTACGCGCGTATCGGCGTGCCTCACTGCACCGTCTGCGGCAGGGAAATCCGCCAGCAGACCGTCGACCAGATTGTGGACAAAATCACCGAATACCCCGACGGCACAAAAATTCAGGTTATGTCGCCGGTTGTCCGCGGACGTAAGGGCGAACATGCCAAGGTGCTCGACAGCGCTCGAAAGTCGGGCTTTGTGCGCGTTCGCGTTGACGGAATTGTCTACGATTTGCAGGAGAAAATTCCTATAGAGAAAAATAAAAAGCATAATATCGAGGTCGTAATCGACCGCCTTGTCATCAAGCCCGAGATTGGCTCGCGCCTTTCCGACAGCATTGAAACCGCTTCAAAGCTGAGCGGCGGACTTGTTATGGTCAACTTTGACGGCGACGAGGACGTCACCTTTTCGCAAAAGTACGCCTGCCCCGAGCACGGCATAAGCATTGACGACCTCACACCGCGTATGTTTTCGTTCAACAACCCCTTCGGTGCGTGCCCCAAGTGCACGGGCTTGGGCGTTTTTCTGAAAATCAGTGAGGACAAAATAATTCCTGACAGGAATAAAAGCATACGCGGCGGCGGAATTAAGGGCAGCGGCTGGGCACTTGAGGGCAGCTCAATCGCGGCTATGTATATGGAAGCGCTTGCCAGAAGATACAAGTTCGGGCTCGACCAGCCGATTAAGGATATTCCGAGGGAAACCGTGGACAAAATCCTCTACGGTACAGGCGACGAGGAGCTGACTATCGAGCGCAAATCCGCCTACGGAAGCGGAACCTACAAGCAGCCGTTTGAGGGCATTATCAACAACCTCGACCGCCGCTACCGCGAGACCTCAAGCAACTGGATTAAGGACGAAATCCGCACATATATGACCGAAATCCCCTGCGACGAGTGTATGGGCGAGAGACTGAGCAAGGAGAGCCTTGCGGTGACCGTCGGCGGAATTAATATATCCGACCTCTGCAAAAAGAGCGTTGTTGACGCGCTGGATTTTATTAAAAATCTTGAACTTACCGAGAAAGAAAAAATTATCGGCGCGGAGATTATCAAGGAGATTATTGAGCGCCTTAACTTCCTCAAAAGCGTAGGACTGAGCTATCTAACCCTGTCGCGAAGCTCGGGTACGTTATCGGGCGGCGAGAGCCAGCGAATCCGCCTTGCAACGCAAATCGGAAGCTCGCTGATGGGCGTGCTGTATATTCTCGACGAGCCGAGTATCGGACTTCACCAGCGCGACAACGAAAAGCTGCTCAATACCCTAAAGCGCCTGCGCGACCTCGGCAACACGGTTATCGTGGTTGAGCACGACGAGGAAACTATGTACGCCGCCGACTGCATTGTTGACGTAGGACCGGGCGCCGGAATTCACGGCGGCGAGATTGTCTGCACCGGCACGGTTGACGACATCAAGGCGTGTGAGCAGAGCGTCACAGGTCAGTATTTATCGGGCAAGCGGAGCGTTCCCGTGCCCGAAAAGCGACGCAAGGGCAACGGAAAATACCTTGAAATTATCGGTGCTTCTCAAAATAATCTTAAGAATATAAACGTTAAAATTCCGCTCGGAGAGCTTGTCTGCGTAACCGGCGTTTCGGGCTCGGGCAAAAGCTCGCTTATCAACGAGGTGCTATACAAAACCCTCGCGCGCGAGCTTAACCGCGCAAAGACCACCTCGGGCGCTCACAAGGAGATTAGGGGTATCGAGAACCTCGACAAGGTTATCGAGATTGACCAAAGCCCAATCGGCAGAACTCCGCGTTCAAATCCTGCGACCTACACAGGTCTGTTTACCGATATTCGCGCGCTTTTCGCGACCACAAACGACGCAAAAATGCGCGGCTTTACCCAGAGCAGATTTTCATTCAACGTAAAGGGCGGCAGGTGCGAGGCTTGTCAGGGCGACGGCATTATTAAGATTGAAATGCACTTCCTCTCCGACGTTTACGTGCCGTGCGAGGTCTGCAAGGGCAAGCGCTATAACCGCGAAACTCTCGAAGTTAAGTACAAGGGCAAGAACATAAACGACGTGCTCGAGATGACCGTTGAGGAAGCTATGGACTTCTTCTCGAACATCCCGAAGCTTTACCGCAAGCTCAAAACCCTCTTTGACGTAGGGCTGGGCTATATCAAGCTCGGTCAGCCTGCCACAACGCTTTCGGGCGGCGAGGCTCAGCGCGTTAAGCTCGCGACTGAGCTCTCAAAACGCAGCACCGGCAAGACGATTTATATCCTCGACGAGCCGACCACAGGTCTGCATATCGCGGACGTTCACAGGCTTGTTGACGTTTTGCAGCTGCTTGTTGACGGCGGAAACACGGTTGTTGTAATCGAGCACAACCTCGACTTAATCAAGACCGCCGACCATATTATCGACCTCGGACCGGAGGGAGGAGATATGGGCGGAAAGGTAATCGCCAAGGGCACTCCCGAGCAGGTGGCAAGGTCAAAAACGTCCTTTACGGGCGAATACCTGAAACCCTTGCTGGGAAAGGAATAAGGAATAAGTAATAAAGAATAAGTAATAAGGAAGGCTCCCCCGTCGCGTAAGCTACGGGGGAGCTGTCAGCTTTAGCTGACTGAGGGGGCTGCTTTTGAGTCAGCACAAGCTTTTTTTGATAATACAAAATGTGCGTAAAAGGAAACGTCTGCCCCCTCCGTCATTTCGTATAGCGAAATGCCACCTCCCCCAAAGCTAAAAGCGTTGGGGGAGGCTTTAAACGGACGAGAAGTGCTCGCCTAATATTATTTACACTAAACTCTGCACAAAAATTCCTTCAATGCGCTGTAGCGCTTTGTCTGGCGGTTGTTGTTTACCATCAGCTCAACCGTCTGCGGATTTCCGACGAGAATCAATGTCTTTTTCGCCCTTGTAACCGCCGTGTAGAGCAGGTTGCGGTAATAAAGCTGCGGAGGGCCGGGGAACATCGGGATAATCACCGCGTCAAACTCGTTGCCCTGACTTTTATGAACCGTCACGGCGTAGGCAAAGTCGAGGTCGGAAGCCGCCTCAAAGCTAAGCTTCGCGGTCTTGTCGTAAAACGCGATTACAAGCGACTTTAACCTGCGGTCAATGCTCTGGATAATGCCGATGTCGCCGTTAAAAATTCCGTCGCCAATCTCGCCGTTTTCCTTTTCCCAGCGGATGTCGTAGTTGTTTTTAATCTGCATAACCTTGTCGCCGACTCTGAACACGCGCGAGCCGATTGTTACCTCAGCCTTGCCGTCGGCTTTCGGGTTGAGCTTGGATTGAAGCTTGTGGTTGAGCTCTGCCGTGCCCAATTCGCCCTTCTTCGAGGGGCAGAGCACCTGTATGTTTTCAAACGCCGAGTAGCCGTACGCCTTGGGCAGGCGGTTAACGCAAAGGTCGGTAATAACGTCCGTAACCTCGGATTTAATATTCCTTTTTAGAAAAAAGAAATCCTTGTCCGTCGCGTTAAGCAAAGGCATTTCGCCCTTTACAATGCGGTGCGCGTTGGTGACTATCAGGCTCTGCTGCGCCTGACGGAAAATCTCGTTAAGCCTGATGACCGGCACAGCCTTGCTGTCAATTAAATCGCCGAGCACGTTGCCTGCGCCTACTGACGGAAGCTGGTCGCTGTCGCCTACAAGTATCAGCCTGCATCCGAGCGGAAGCGCCCTTGTCAGGCTGTCGAAAATCGCGGAGTCCACCATCGACACCTCATCAACAATCAGCGCGTCACATTTAAGCTGATTGCGCTCATTCTTGCCGAAAACCGGGTTGTCGCGCTTGTCCCAGCTTACTTCGAGCAATCTGTGCAAGGTCTTTGCCTCAAAGCCCGTCACCTCGCTCATCCGCTGAGCCGCCCTGCCTGTAGGAGCCGCCAAAAGTACCTTGTGGCCGCGGCTGTGCAAAATCCTGATAATCGCGTTGAGCGTGGTGGTTTTACCTGTTCCCGGACCGCCCGTCAGCACGGTTATTCCGCAGGTCAGCGCGGTGGTTATTGCCTGCTTTTGCAAGTCGGCGTATTCAATTTCAAGCTCGCTTTCGCAAACGGAAATCGCGTCGTCAAGCTGCGTTATTTTATCGGCAGGAAAGCCCAAAAGCAGCTTGATTCTCGAAGCGCTGTTGAGCTCGGTGTCGTACATTTTCGGCGTGAATATAAACTCCTTGCCGTCGATGCTTTCTTTAATCAAGCTGCGGTCAAACACCATTTTGTCAAGGATTTCTTCGAGCGGCTCCGCTTCGATTTTCAAAAATCCTGAGGTCGTCTGAACCAGCTTTTCCCTCGGCAGGCAGGTGTGGCCGTTGCCCTGATTGTGCTTCAGCACATAGACAAGACCTGCGCGTATTCTCAGCTCGCTGTCAGGCTCAAACGACTCCTTTTTCGCGATGAAATCGGCGCTTTCAAAGCTAACGCCGAACTCGGGATCGCAGAGTATGTACGGGTTTTGCTTTATCTGCTCAACGCTCCGTCCGCCGTATACGTTGAAGATTTTTACCGCCGAGGTGTTCGAAATTCCGTACTCGCCCAAAAACAGCATAAGCGCTCTTATTCCTGCATTTGCCTTTAGCTGTTCGGAAAATTCAACCGCTTTTTTCGTAGTAATTCCCCTCAGCCTTGCCACCCTTTCCGGCTCGTTTTCCATTACATCGAGCGCGGCGTCTCCGAACTCCTCAACCAGCCTTTTCGCGGTTGAAGGTCCGATACCCTTGATTGCTCCCGAGGAGAGATAACGCAGAATATCCGCCGCCTGAGAAGGCCGCTCGACCTCGCAGGTTTTTACGGAAAACTGCCTGCCGTAGCTGCGGTGATTGGTAAAATAACCGAGCAAATTCACGTTGTCGCCGGCGTTAACCTGCGGCATTGAACCGACTGCGGTTATGTAATCGTCGCCGCCGATAATTTCGAGCACGGTGTAGCCGTTTTCCTCGTTTCTGTATACAATATTTTCTACCGTTCCCTGCAAACGGAGCAATTCCTGATTGTCCATAATATTTCCTTAATAGAATTAAAAGTTTATTTATCAAATATATTATAAACCCATCTGCCGATTTTAACAAGCCTTATTGCTGCTTTGTTCGATTATTTTCATCGTTTCGTCGCGCGTGATCAGTCCGCCAAAGCCGTATTCCTCGCACACGCCGCGGCAGATTTTCTTTGAAGCGGAATTTAGCGGCATATTAAGGCAGACGGAAACATCCCTGCACTTTCCGCCCCAGCGCAGGCGCGACAGCGCTCCTCTGAGCACAAACTCAGGCTCGTCGGTTTTGCTTACGGGGGTTACGATGATCACCGTGCTTTTTTCTTTTGAAGAAAAAAGTCGCAGGCAAATCTCCCGAACCAGCGCAACAACACCAATAACCGCGAAAACTACCATAATTACCGAAGAAAATACATACATAAAAAGCACCTCGGTACATTTTATTTTTTCAAAATAAATTTGTGATAAATTTAATGTTTGCGCAAATACTAATAACGTAACCACCGAAACGGTGCTTACCAAAACGGAAAAATTCCGAATTCAGAGGTGAAAATTATGGAGAACACTTACGCTAACCAGTGCATTGCGTGCACCGTAACAAGCTGTAAAAACCATCATCAGACAAGAGATTACTGCTCGCTCGATAAAATCACCGTCGGTACTCACGAGAGCGACCCGACCGTCGTTCCCTGCACCGACTGCCAGAGCTTTATGCCCAAGCAGGAAAGCTGCTAAACAGAAATTTCAAGGGCTTGGTTAATTCCAAGTCCTTGCTGTTTTAAAAAGATATTGAAAATACACCGCCGTTGGGCTATAATGAAAACAGAATAAATTTGGAGTGAGATTTATGAAAGGATTTCGCCTTTCTGTTTTCAAAACTACGGCGGTTATTTTTTTAGGCTTTTTGCTCACGTCAACGGGGCATTTGGCTTGGATGTACCGCCTTATGGAGCTGACCTCGGCGGATATTTCATATCAGCTTACTAACGTTGCAGGATATGCCTTGCAGGCGGTTGGAATCGGCATTTTTGCTTTATTGTTGAAGCTTAAGCGGAAAAGTTCGAGGCTGATTTTTATAATCTCTACATTGGGATATACCGCCTGTCTGTTTCCTGCGATACTGTCGGGAAGCTTTGCTTTTTCGGCGGTTTTCGGCTTGCTGCTCAGCCTTTTGTGTGGAGTGATTGCAGGGTATTACCTGTATGAGTTGACTGAAAGCGGCGGAGAACACCGCGCGGCTTTGTTCGGATTCGGCTACGGCGCGGCGACAATCGGCTCGTGGCTGTTGTCGATTATCGGCGGTTCGCTGTACTATGGTAAAGGCGTTTTGGTTATATGTTCCGTTTTGGCGGTGCTGTCCGTCGGCGCGGCGTTCATAAAAGCACAGCCTTCCGAGATTGAGCAAATTACGGCGGACAGTAAACCAAAAATCAAGCTCAGCAGAATTCTTCTAATTTGCGGCGGAGTTGTTTTGCTGTTCAGCCTTGTAAATAACATCGGCTTCGCGTTTTCCGCTTCCGCGGTTCAGGGCGGCTTGAGGGTTGAATTCTCGCGGCTGTTTTACGCGATTGGACTGATTGGAGCAGGCTTTGTCACCGACAAAAGCCGCAAATACGGCGCGGTCTGCGCGTTGGCGGCGCTGGTGATTCCGTTCATCGTCTTGGCGCTCAGGGGAGAGCTAATTTCTACGGCGGTATTTTGGGCGATTGGATATTTTGCGTTCGGCTTTTACTCGGTTTACCGCGTGATTTTGTTTTCGGACATCGCAAGGGACAGAGGGATAATTTACTTTTCGGGCTTCGGGCTGTTAATCGGCAGGGTAGGCGACTCGCTCGGCTCTGAGATAAACGCCCTATTGTCGGGCAGTGAGCTTGCGCTTGTGGTAAGTGCCGCGGTGCTGTTTATCGGCTCGGTTTTCCTGTTTATCAGGCTGTTCCAAATTATGTATGTTCCGGCAGCGCATAGCAAAAACGAGAGGGAAATATTTGACGACTTTTCCTTGAGCTACAACCTCTCGGCAAGGGAACGCGACGTGCTCAGGCTGTTGCTTGACGACAAGACGAACAAGGAGATTTCCGAGGAGATTTGCGTTTCGGAAAACACAATTAAATTCCACGTGCGCAACCTGCTGAAAAAGACAGGCTGCAAAAGCAGAGTTGAGCTTAAGACGGTTTACCGTTCCGCTCACTGAAAATACATACAAAATCAAACCGGCTCTTTTCCGATGGAATTGAGCCGGCTTTTGTTATTTATTAGAAATATAAACATATTTTTATCACTGCCTATCCCAAAACTACCCCTGCTTTTTAATCACAAACAGACGCATTTATTGTATAATATAGTTGCAAATTTTATGCAAAGGATGTGTCAATGTGAAAAAGAAAATTTTGAGTATCGTGCTCGCCGCGGCTATGATTATCAGCGTGCTGTTGGTAGGTATGGTTTCGGTATCCGCCGCCGAGGACGGTAAAATTAAAAAGAACAGCGTTACGTTCAACTACAGCTCGAGCGAGACCGAAGAGCTGCCCGAAGGCGCGGAGCTTTCCGAGTACATAGCTCAGAAAAAAGCCGAGTTTGAGGATAGGGTAAGGACTATCGCCGGAGCAAACGGCGATATTGCGGATTATTCGCAGTACTTCAGCGCCAACACCTACGCCGTTGTCGATAAGGTTAGCTTTGGCAATGTTTACTATGAGCAGAGCGACGACGCGATTGTCATAGGCGACTTGGACAACTGGGAAAATCTTTATGTTGTTCAGGGATGGATTGCAAGGGTGACAAACTATGTTGTCAACTATAAGCTGGTTACGGTTGACGAAAGCGCTCCCGTCGGCGGAGTTATTGATGAGGTTGAGCTTACCGTAACCGTTCCCACGGCAGGTACAAACAGCAAAACCTCGCCGCCTCAGGTTGAAATTGACAGCGAGAACTGCACGCTTGAAAACGCGGTTTGGATTAGGAATCCAAATGAATACACAACTGAGGTATACGACGTTGACTTTGAGGAAAACAAGGGCTATTATATGCTGGTTACAATCAGGGCTGACGAGGGCTATACCTTTGAAAAGACAGGTAAACCGTACGATGGAATCGACGAGGGCTTTGACCACTTTGACGGCTGTATTGTAAATTACGGCAGTGCTATTTTTGCCGGTTCAAAGACCGTTGACGGCGTTGATTACCTCAGGCTGAAAATCAGCGTTGTCGTTCCGAAAACTACCTTTGACGATATGAGCTATATTCACGTGCTTAGCACCGAGGGCGGACAAGTTGATTTTTGGAGCGATGAATACGAAGGAGACTGGACACAGCCTTACGGTGTTCCCCAAGGTGCTGAGGTAACGCTGACAGCAATCTCTGAATCGGGATATATTTTCAAGGGCTGGTACAAGGGCGACGTGAACGCTTCTTCATATGATGAAATGTTCACCGACGAGCTGATTACAACGGAAAATCCCTATGTTTTCAACTCATATAATTATCCGTATATCTGCGCCAAGTTTGAGTACACCGGAGTTCAGCGCCAAGGCGACCAAATTCAGGTTTGGGTTGCTGACGGCGGCAAGGCTTCCGTTGAATACACCCCGACCTGGAACGACGATGGATATATCAAGCCAAAGGACGGCAATAACTATGTTTCTGTCGGAGAAGTTGTCGCGTTCTGGAAGGGCGACGAAATTACCGTTAAGGCTAAGCCCGACGAGGGTTATAAATTCAAGGGCTGGTATCACGTCCGCATTGAATGGGGACCGGGTGACGAGCTTCCGAAGTACGAGGGAGACGTTATTTCGACCGGCATCAGCTATACCTACAAGCCCGGCGAGACGGTTGTTCCCGGCGACAGCGAACCGCTGAGATATATATGCGCGGTGTTTGAGGAGATTAAGGACGGTCAGGGAGTAACCGGAGACGCCAACGGCGACGGAAATGTTGATATCCTCGACGCGAGCATTGTTCAAAAGGCGGCGGTTGACAAAGTTACGCTCACCGCTGAACAAAAAGCCTTGTGCGACGTCAACGGCGACGGAAATGTCGATACGCTCGACGCGGCGATGATTCAAAAGTTTGCCGCAGGCAAAATCACGGAATTTAAAAAGAAGTAATACATTAACAATTTATGCGAATAAAAAGTAGGGTTCGGTCTTGACCGAACCCTACAATTTTTTTGGTTTAGTTTTGGAAACTGCTGCATTTTAATCCCGCCGTTGCAGATATTTTCCGTACGTTCACGTTTTCCAAAGGCGGGCGAGAGTGCCCACCGGCACTTTATGAATTTTTTTCTTCAATCAGCTTTTCCAAATCGTCCTTAGAGAACTCATAACGCTTGTTGCAGAACTGGCAAACCGCCTCGGCGTAGCCCTTTTCGGTCGCCATTGAGCGGATGTCGTCGTCGCTCATAGTCATAAAGTACCTCTCGAGCTTTTCGCGCGAGCAGGAGCAAACATAATTTACAGGATTTTCGTCGAGCACCTCAACCTCAAAGCCGTCAAGAGCCGTCTTGCAAATGTCGAGAATACTCATACCCTTTGCAAGCATTGTGGTGACGGGTTCAAGCTTCTGAACGTTTTGCTCCAGCTTGTCAATCGCCTCGTCATAGGCTCCGGGGAGGAGCTGAATTAACAGTCCGCCTGCGAGCAAAACCTCGCCGTCCTCCTTGTCAACAAGCACTCCCAAGGCGCAAACGCTCGGGATTTGCTCGGAAGTCGCAAAGTAGTTTGTGATGTCCTCGGCGATTTCTCCGCTGACAAGCTCAACCTGTCCGATGTACGGATCACCTGTGCCGTAGTCGCGCATAACGCTGAGGTTTCCGTTTTTGCCGACCGCCTGAGCGACGTTGATTTTGCCGTTGGGGTAGTATTCGGTTTTGCAGTCTGGGTTTTCAACATAACCGCGAACGTTGCCGCTGCTGTCGGCAACCGCGACAACCGCACCCATCTCGCCGTCACCGAGAACACGCAGGTTGATAAAAGCATCCTTCTGCTTCAGCATATTGCCCATAATTGAGGCGGCGCATAAAAGCCTGCCCAGCGCCGCGGTAGAGCTGCGGCTTAGGTTGTGCAGCTTTTTGGCGGTAAATACTATGTCCGACGCGTCGATTGCCGAAGCCATAATCGCGCCGTCGCTTGTGATACAGCGTATAATTTTATCCATAAATCTTCCTCTTTATCATTTCTTTGCGGCAGTAAAAACCACCCTCTGCTCGTCGTCTTTCGGCGCTTCAAAGGTCAAGTCCCCGAAGCAGCCGAGCACTTCAAAGCCCGATTCCGTAAGCAGATTTTTTATTACATCAAGGCTGTAGGCGCGCTCGGTAATATAGTCCGAGCAGCGGCTGTACAGTCCGTTTTCTTCTTCCTCAAAAAAGTCGAGAGTAATCTCGACAATATCATCCTCGCACAGCACGTTCTGCCACGCGCAGAGCACGTTTTCCGCCTCTAAAACAAAGTCGTTATTTCCGAGGATTTCCCTGTGCTTGTAAAGTGTGTTCATATCAAAAATAAACAGCCCTCCGCTGTTCAGGTTTTCGCACACCGCTTTGAAGGTCTGCTTTAGCTCTGCTTCATCGGTGAGATGGTTAAGGCTGTCGAGCGTGCAAACGACGGTACCGGCCGGGCAGGGGAGACTGAGCTTTTGCATAAGCTGATTTACATACAAAATGTTTATATCTTCCTCATAACCCCTCTGCGCGGCTTCAGAGAGCATTTCTACGCTTCCGTCAACGCCGAACACATCCGCGCCGAGTTTTTTAAGCTCGCGCGTAAGGCTGCCTGTTCCGCAACACAAATCGCAGATTTGCCCCGGCTCGTGACCGAAGCGCCTGCAAATTTCGAGGATATACCGTGCGCGTTCGGGATAGCGCGCATCCTCCATCAGCAGGTCGTAATATCGCGACAGGCTTTGGTAGCCCTGCATTATTTATCTTCTCCGGGAATTCTGTCGAGCACGAGGGTGTAGCCGTAGGTGTCGTTGTCAAACAGAGCGCGCTTAACGCGGCTGATTGTGGCGGTTGAAGCGCCGGTTTCCTTGACGATTTCGGTATACACCTTTTTCTCGGTCAGCATTTTTGCCACGACAAGTCTCTGCGACATCGCCTTAAGCTCAGCGCTTGTGCACAAATCCTCAAAAAAGCGGTAGCAGTCCTCTTTGTTTTTAAGGGACAGGATTGCGTCAAAAAGAAAGTCAGTCTGGTCGTTTTTGAGCTTAGAGTTCATAATTTGCTCCTCCGTTATTTGGCAAAAGATTTTCATACTCTAAAATTTTAACATACAAAAGTGTAAAAGTAAAGGAAAATTTTTTTAATTTTAAATGTATTTTTTCTTGATTTTGTATTCAAATCAATGAATATTTTTAACAAAAATATTTGATTATTGATAATATTTATGGTATAATAACTGTCAAATACAGTTATTATACTAAATTTGTATTGCCCGCCCAGTTTGTCGCTTCGCGACAACGGGCGATGGCTGATTATACCACAACTCCGTTGGAGTTATGGTATAATAACTGTCAAATACAGTTATTATACTAAATTTGTATTGCCCGCCCAGTTTGTCGCTTCGCGACAACGGGCGATGGCTGATTATACCATAACTCCGTTGGAGTTATGGTATAATAAAGCGGATATAATTAAAAATCAGGCAAAATGTTAGATTTTTAGCCGTTTGAAAGGAGTCGGTTTAATGAATTGGATGTTAATTGTTCCAATCGCCGCAGGTGCAATTGCGCTTTGCTTTGCACTTTATTTGTCGCTTTACATCAGAAAACAGGATCAGGGTACCGAGAGGATGAGGAAGATTTCTTCCGCAATTTCCACCGGAGCGAGGGCGTTTTTGTTTTCTGAATATAAAATCCTCGTGATTTTTGCCGCTGTGCTGTTTGTCACAATCGGTTTTGTGATTAACTGGGGAACAGCGCTGTGCTTTATCTTAGGCGCGTTGTTCTCAACCCTTGCCGGATATTTCGGTATGACAGTTGCGACAATGGCAAACGTCCGCACCGCAAATGCCGCTAAAGAGAGCGGAATGAACAAAGCTCTGAGAATTGCGTTCAGAGGCGGAGCGGTTATGGGATTGTCAGTTGTAGGCCTCGGAGTTTTAGGCCTCGGCGCGATTTTCCTTGTACTTAATTCTATGTTCAACTTGGTAAATAACAGCGAAATGCTTAATGTATTCACGGGCTTTAGCTTAGGAGCTTCGTCAATCGCGCTGTTTGCGCGCGTAGGCGGAGGAATTTACACCAAGGCGGCGGATGTAGGCGCTGACCTCGTAGGCAAGGTTGAAGCCGGTATTCCCGAGGACGATCCGCGCAACCCGGCGACAATTGCCGACAACGTAGGCGATAACGTCGGTGACGTTGCAGGAATGGGAGCTGACCTTTTTGAAAGCTATGTCGGCTCTATTGTATCCGCCATCACACTTGCTTTTGCATGTTTCAGCGGTGAGAGCAGAATGAGCGCCGCGATTTTCCCGATGATTTTGTGCGCAATCGGTATTATCGGCTCGATAATCGCCGTGTTCTTTGTCAGGGGCGGCAAAAACTCCAATCCCCAAAAGGCGCTTAACCTCGGTGAATACATCGCCACAGGACTTGTAATTGTCTGCGGCGGAGTTCTCAGCAAGGTTATGTTTAACTCGTTTAATCCGTTTATTTGCGTACTCGCCGGGCTTGTTGTGGGAACGGCAATCGGCAAGCTTACCGAGATGTATACCTCCGACCGTTACCGTTCGGTTAAAAAGATTGCCGAGAGCTCAAAAACCGGCTCTGCAACCAATATTATCAGCGGTCTCGGCGTCGGAATGAAATCCACAGCTGTCCCGATTATCTTTATTGTTTTGGGTATTTTGGTATCGTACTTTATTATGGCTCAGGAAGGCGCAGGCCTTTACGGAATCGCGCTTGCCGCGGTAGGTATGCTTTCCACAACGGGAATGACAATCGCGGTTGACGCCTACGGTCCTATTGCCGACAACGCCGGCGGTATTGCCGAGATGAGCGAGCTTGATCCGCAGGTAAGAGAAATTACCGACAAGCTCGACAGCGTAGGCAACACAACTGCCGCAATCGGCAAGGGTTTTGCGATCGGTTCAGCCGCGCTTACAGCACTTGCGCTGTTCGCGTCCTTCGCTCAAACCGCGGGAATTGCCGGCAGCGGAATGTCGATTTTGTCACCGAAGGTAGTAGCAGGCTTGTTTATCGGCGGAATGCTTCCGTTTTTATTCTCGGCGTTCACCATGGACAGCGTCGGAAAAGCGGCGAATAAAATGATTGCCGAGGTAAGACGCCAGTTCAAAGAAAAGCCCGGAATTCTTAAGGGTGACGAGGAACCCGACTACTCAAAATGCGTTTCAATCTCCACTCACGCTGCGCTCAGAGAGATGATTCTCCCCGGCGTTATGGCGGTAATCGCTCCGCTTTTGGTCGGATATTTGCTCGGCGTTGAAGCGCTTGGAGGACTTCTCGCAGGCTCGCTGATCACCGGCGTTATGCTCGCGATATTTATGTCGAACTCAGGCGGCGCGTGGGATAACGCTAAAAAATATATCGAGAGTTCGCCCGGCGGTAAAAACTCCGAGGCGCACAAGGCGGCTGTCGTAGGCGACACCGTAGGCGATCCGTTCAAGGACACCTCAGGCCCCTCAATCAACATCTTGATTAAGCTGATGACGATTGTTTCGCTCGTATTTGCCGCGGCGTTTTTGGCGGTAAACAACGGAGCAGGACTGCTCAATTTCTGATAAAAAATTTAAGGCAACACCGCACAATTTACGGCGCACGCCTTGCTTGAATATTGTTCCGTCATGTTGCCCAAAAAAAGTCTCGGCAAGGCGTCAGCCTTACCGAGATTTTTTGTCCAACCTGACGAAAAATCTTACTTCGCAATCCGCACACCTAAATTATGCGGTATTGCCTTAAGGGATGCGTTTGCATCCCTTTTTGTTTTAAATGCTTTTCTTAATCGAATCGAGAGCGCCCTTTTCAATCCTGCTGACCTGAGCCTGAGATATTCCGATTTCAGCCGCGGTTTCCATCTGGGTTTTGCCGCGGAAAAACCGCAGGGTCAAAATCCGCTTTTCGCGGTCTGACAGCCGCGCGATCGCTTCCTTCATCGCAAGCTCCTCAAGCCACGACGAATCGTCGCTGTTGTCACCGATTTGATCCATAACATAAACGGTGTCGTTGCCGTCGGAGAACACCGGCTCGTAAAGAGAAACCGGCTCAACAACCGCCTCAAGTGCCAAAACAACATTCTCCTTGGGCACGTCCATCAGCTTTGCAATTTCCTCAACCGTGGGCTCGCGGTTGTTTTTCGCGGTGAGCTGTTCCTTAATCTGCATCGCCCTGTACGCGGTGTCGCGCATTGACCGCGAAACCCTCACGGCGGAATTGTCACGGAGATACCGCCGTATCTCTCCGATTATCATCGGAATGACGTATAGCGGTAGAAATAAGTATAGTATAGGTTTATTCCTCAAATAAAATGATTTGTTAAACCTATTTAATAATATCACAGATAGCGGCTTTTTTCAAATATAAATACGTCAGATTTGTATTTCCCTTATCATAATACCAATAAAAACATTGTCTGGTTTATAAAGTATACTGCTAATAATTGAAGTATTAGGATAATCTGTGCAGTGCGGTGCATAAACTTGACAAATCCAATGCATTTTATTATAATAAATGCATACAATACGCTTATGAGGGTGATTATATGATTAACAGAGAAGAATATCTTAATCAACTTATCAATTTTAAGGATAAGCAGCTTATTAAGGTCGTAACGGGTATTCGCCGCTGCGGTAAGTCAACGCTGTTTGAGTTGTATAAGGAATATCTGATAAATAACGGGATAAATGAAAATCAGATTATATCTCTAAATTTTGAGTCCGCTGAATTTTACGATATAAATGATTTCAAAGCCCTTTACCACGAGGTAGAAAGCAGGCTTACTCCCGGCATAATGAATTATGTATTTCTCGATGAGGTACAAATGGTGCCTGATTTCCAGCGTGCGTGCGACAGTCTCTACATTCTGAAAAACGTCGATCTGTATATAACCGGCTCTAATGCAGGGCTGCTGTCCGGAGAGCTTGCAACTCTGCTGTCGGGACGGTATGTTGAGGTCAAAATGCTGCCGTTGTCTTTTAAGGAATATATCAGCGCCGTCGGCGATAGCAATCTGTCGAGAAAATACCGCGACTACCTGTTGAACAGCTCGTTTCCGTACACCTTAGAGCTAAACAACCGCAAGGATATCCTCGCCTACCTCGACGGTATTTACACCTCTATCGTGCTCAAGGACATTGTCAAGCGCAAAAAAATCGCTGACGTTGCCGTACTGGAGAGCGTTATAAGGTTTATGTTTGATAACATTGGCAACCTGTGCTCCGCAACAAAAATCGCCAACACCCTCAAAAGCGGCGGCAAGGGCGCGTCGGTGCATACGGTAGACAACTACCTGACCGCATTATGTGAGAGCTTTGTGCTGTACAAGGTCGGCAGATACGACATCAAGGGAAAGCAGCTTTTGCAAACGCAGGAGAAGTACTATCTGGCGGATATCGGCTTGCGCTATTATCTGCTCGGCACAAAGCCGGCGGATATGGGGCATATTTTAGAGAATATCGTATATCTTGAACTTCTCCGCAGGGGATATGAGATCTATGTCGGCAGGCAGGATAACGCCGAGGTTGATTTCATCGCTATTAACGACAGCGGCACGGAGTATTATCAGGTAGCGCTGACTGTTCGTGATGAAAACACACTAAAACGAGAGCTGACGCCGCTCGATAGCATCTCCGATCACAATCCCAAATATCTGCTGACGCTCGACGACGATCCGCCTGTTTCGCATAATGGAATAAAACAGCTCAACGCTCTTGATTGGTTGTTGAATAAATGATTTTCTGCCCTCTTCAAGGAGGGCAGATTCTGTTTTCTAAATCAAATAATCTATGTCGATATGGTTGTCGGTGACAACAATCCTGCTAACGCAAATGCGCAAAGCGCGTTGCTTTTCCTGAATTGTGAGCTTGTCCCAAACGCTCCTGAGATTCCTTACGGCGTTGTTTCTGTCTACAATATCATCGACCGCAGCAATAGAAGTTTTCTCATTATTCAGAAGCTTTGAAACGGAAGCAAGTTGGTTTTGATTTTCCTTTATAGTTTCAAGCAGTATTTTATCCTCGCTTTCGGCGTACAGATTATAAAGCCTTTTTATCTTGGCAGAGATTGTATCATATTTCTCTTGAAGAATTTTAATTCCGGCGCGTCTACTATCGTTGCTTTTGGGAACGATTTTATCATCAGCTTTAACTCTATCCGCCATTCTCAATACATCCTCTACAACTATCTTTTCCAAATCCTCAGCGTCATAACGCGGGTTGTCGCAGTTTGGATCCTTAACAAGATTTAGCTTTGAGGTTTGCTGAGAATAGCAATATACCTTAACTTTATCGGCTCCCCATTTTTGGTATCTCATTTTCGCTCCGCATTTACCGCATACGAGCAAACCGGTTAGGAGATAGGGGGAAGTTACAACGTTTTTGGTAGAGCGCCTTTGGCGTTCAAGCTGAACTCTCTGCCACGTGTTTTCGTCGATTATAGGCTGATGTCTGCCCTGGAAGATTTCATCGTTGTATTTGATTTTTCCGATGTAAGTAACTCTGTCGAGAATCATTGTAATCTGGCGGTCACCCGAAACCGGGAACATCTTTGCCAAGCGCGTTGTAGAATAGCCCTTCAAATACAAGTCGTAGATGTTCTTTACATCCTCGGCATGCTCGTTGGGCACAAGAATATCCTGCTTGGAGTCGTAGTCATAGCCGAAAGGCACACCGTTGCCGCCCATCCAGTAGCCGTCCTTGACGCGCTCGTACATTCCCATACGTGTTCTCTCGCGTATGTTTTCGCGTTCAAGCTGGGCGAATACGGACAGAATACCAATCATAGCCTTGCCGTACGGTGTGCTCGTGTCAAAGTTCTCGTTCATCGAAAAGAACTCTACGTTATGCGGAATAAACAGCTCCTCGAGTAAAAACAATGTGTCCTTCTGTGACCTTGACAGACGGTCAAGCTTATAAACCACAACTCTGCAAACCTTGTGGTTCATAATATCTGAAATGAGCTGTTTCATAGCCGGACGGTCAAGGTTGCTGCCGCTCCATCCGCCGTCCTGATATACCTGATAATTTGAAAAATCCTTGACCTCGCACCACTGCTTGAGCTTTTTTTCCTGCGCCTCAATGGAATAGCCTTCCTCAAACTGAGCGTCGGTTGATACGCGGACATAAAGCGCGGTAATACCGCTGCTGCCGTTTTTCTTTGTGTCAGGCTTGGTTGCTTTTTTTCTTGCCATAAAAATTCTCCTAAAATAAAAGAAAGAGGTCGTAAAACCTCTTTCAGTATAGCATATCTATGTCTGTTTTTCAACTTGGAATTTCTTTCCAAATCTGGTCGAAAATTATGGATTTATGTTGATTTGATGATATTACAATGATTATATGTTGATTAATGAGATAATATTTTATACCGGATTGGAGGTATAAAATAAAAAGAAAGATAGACAAATAAAATTGGGTATGCTATAATCAAACTATCAAAGTGAAAGGAGTGTTCCTATGTGCTCAAAAAGTGAATTGCAGATAATTCTATCCGAAATAGCCAAAACAGCGAGGGAGACCTTCGGCGACCATCTTGATTCCGTTATCCTCTACGGCTCTTATGCGCGCGGCGATTATACGCCAGATTCGGATGTAGATATCATGATTTTGGTCAAGGGAATCGCTCCTGAGGATTTGTGGAGATATAAAAAACCAATTATCAAAGCGGAATCCGAGCTTGGGCTTCAATTTGATTTGGTGATTTCGTCCACAATAAAAGATATCGAAACTTTCAATATGTATTTGGATGTATTGCCGTTTTATCAGAATGTCATGAAAGAGGGTATCAAAGTTGCTTAGTGAGAACATGATAGCCCTTTCAAAGCACCGGTTAGCAATAGCAAAAGAACGTCTGAATACGGCTAAGCTTTTGATTGATTCCGGTGATTACAAATCTGCCGCCAATCGTTCTTATTATGCGGCGTTTCTGCCATGATAGCCGTTCTCGCGTTAGACGGTCTGGATTTTAAGAAACATTCCGGTGTGATTGCGGAGTTTAGAAAAAGTTATATCAAAACCTGTGTTTTCACTCCGGAAATGTCGCACATAATTGATTCGTTGAAGGATGTAAGGCAGAGCAGCGATTACGATGACTTCTATTTGATTTTCAAAGAAGAAGTTTTGGAACAGGTAGAAAGCGCTGTGTTCTTTGTTAATGAAGTTGAGAAATATTTGCATACACAATACAATCAATAGGATAGCCGCGCCTTGCAATATAGGCGTGGATTTTTAATATTTGGAGAAAGCGAAAAAAGAGCAGAGGTTAGTCTTATGGATGAAAAGGATCGCCAAGAGCAACTCAAAGACATTTCATACAAATTGAAATCATCTTCAAATAAACTTAAACAGAGTTTGCCTGATGACAGGCAAACTGCACTTGAATTTAATTCATTGGCGAGAGCTTATAGCCATACAGATGAAATACTTGATGACATAGAAGAACAATTCCAAAAAGCGACTAATTTGAATGGCAAAGATGTTACTTTTTTGTTTTTTGCTGTTGCGCTTCAGTGCGTTAGACAGTATTTTATTACACCATTTAAGTTAAAAGATGAACGTGATAATGACAAAGATGCGGCGGATAAAGTGAAGGGTAAAAAAAAGGAACATTCTAAAGCGTGAGGCTCTTAACGGAAAAATAAAAATCGAATAGGATAACAAAAATTGCTATAGATTCCCGTGACGAATCTATAGCAATTCTGTTTTCAATTATTCAGTTATAGAATAGGTAACAAACACATCCGTATAATCCTTCAGTGCCTTTTCTTCCTCTGTCAGCTGGTTAAAGGATTCGGCGTGCGCCGTGCCGAAATTGGTAACAGTTGCGCCGATTTGGATAGATTGCTTTTGTTCTGTTCCGTCATCAAATATTACTGTGCAGTAAAGAGTGTTGCCTATGATTGTATCCAATCGATTTGCCTTTGCTTCGAGACTTTCATCATCCGGCACAGGCTCATTTGTGCGTTTGCCGACAATTCCGATCGCACAGCCGTCGGGATTCTGGTTGTTGTAAGCAAGCGTAATGGAGGTGTATTTTTTGCCTTCATAACGATTCAATATTTCCTCTTCCGCGTGTTTTTCAAAGTCACTTTGACGGTCATTCTCCGTTGCCGTTTCAAGCGCTTTTTGGTCGTCCTCGATATACTTGACATCAAACAAGGTGTCAATGCTTTCACTTACAACATCGCCGTCAATAACGGGATTATTGTCATTGCGGCAGTGGACGGCAATCGCGTCCTTATCCACAGAATAGGTAACGCTCTTGATATTCTCGCCTTTTACGGAAAGAGGAAGGTCTATATAATACTCCATGCCGTCATCTTTTGTCGCAATACTCATGCCGCCTTCTCCT
>ODAI010180512.1_pt1 | contig 20008 bp, 15 predicted proteins | sample 1539321 | NCBI WGS metagenome assembly ODAI01 (sample SAMN02144231, study PRJEB22623) | gut metagenome | biome: sheep rumen | host: Ovis aries | place: New Zealand
GGTTGACGAGTATTATACTCTTGAGGGTGTTTGTGTTGGCGCGGATGTTGCGAAAAAAGGCTTGTATATCGTAAGGACTAAGGACGGAAAGGGCAAGAAAGTCCTGTTCTAAAGGCATTCGCTTTTTATCGTCTCAAATGGTGGGCGAAAATTTGCCCCCCCCTTATGCTCTGCCGTGCTTGTGCTTTGGCAGAGCATTTTTTTGAAAAAAAGATCTTTGTCTAAACCTAAATGTTTATCTTTGCATAAAAAATTAAGAAAGGAAATGCTGACACGATTGCAGATTAAGGATTTTACGTTGATAGACGCTCTGGAAGTTGACTTTTATCATGGATTTTCAGTGATTACGGGCGAGACGGGGGCAGGCAAGAGCATTATTCTTGGAGCCTTGGGCTTGCTTTTAGGTCAACGTGCTGATGCTAAGACCATCAGGAATGGAAAGGAACGATGCACGATTGAGGCGCATTTTTCGTTGGAAAACCAGGACCTAAGGTCTTTTTTTGAAGAACATGACATTGATTTCGACGTCAAGGATTGTATCTTGCGACGTGAATTGAATTCATCTGGCAAAAGCCGTTCCTTCATAAATGATACGCCAGTTTCTCTTGTCGTGATGAAAGAGCTGGGCGAACAATTGGTGGACATCCACAGCCAACACCAAAATCTGCTGCTGGCAAGAGAGGACTTTCAGTTGGCTGTGGTTGATATTGTTGCTGGAAATGCAGAACGTTTGCAAAAATACCAAAGCGTTTTTGCCCAATACGATGCCGCATGTCGTGAATTGAGGGCATTGAAAGAAAAGATAGAGCACAGTCGTCAAGATGAGGAGTTCTTGCGTTTTAGGTTGAAAGACTTGCTGGAGGCCAAGCTAGTGACAGGCGAGGAAGAGAGTTTGGAGCAAGAGGCGGACATGTTGGCGCATGCCGAGGAGATTAAATCCGGGCTGTTTGCTGCTTATGACCTGCTTGATGGCGGACAGGACACGATTCTGGAAAAATTGAAGAAAGCACTGGCCAGTCTTTCTTCCATTGCGAAGAATTTTCCGCAAATAAATGATACCATGCTGCGCTTGGACACCACTTTTGTGGAGTTGAAGGACATGGCGTACGACTTGAACACGCAGATGAGCACAATGGAATCGGATCCTTTGCGTTTGGAGGAGTTGAATGCAAGGATCGACCGGCTGCAGTCGTTGAAACAGAAGCATCATGTCGACACGGTTGACGATTTGTTGACCATTCAAAAGGATTTGGAGGCACAGCTTGCCGTGGTGGAAAATAGTGACGTTGAGCTGGAAGATATGCAGAAAAGAATCGACCTGTTGCATGACAAGGCGATCAATGGCGCGAAAGAGCTCACTGCATCTCGACTTAAGGCTGCAAAAATTATAGAAAAGGAAATCAGCTCGCGACTAGTCCCACTGAACATCCCGAATGTAAGATTCCAAGTACTATTGGAGGAAAAAGAGCTTTGCCCCACTGGCAATAATAAGGTGTCATTCATGTTTAGTGCCAATAAAAATTCTCCACTCTTGCCTGTGTCCGAGGTGGCCTCTGGCGGCGAAATAGCCCGTGTGATGCTTTCGTTAAAGGCCATGATTAGCGGTAAAGTCCAGTTGCCAACGATTATTTTTGACGAAATCGACACGGGTGTCAGCGGGAAAATTGCCGAGAAGATGGCACAAATGATGCTGGAAATGGGCGCGGGCGGCCGTCAGGTGATTTGCATAACGCATCTTCCGCAAATAGCGGCGACGGGTTCTCAGCATTATAAGGTTTACAAAGAAGACCGGGCGTCTGATACGCTTACGAAAATGGTGCAACTTACGGACGATGGGCGCGTGGAGGAGATTGCCCAAATGTTGAGCGGCAGTGATGTGACCGAGGCTGCTATAAATAATGCCAAGTCACTTTTGAGGCAATAAAAGCTTTTGACAGGGCTGGACGACAAAAAGGGAAATCAACTGCTGACAAAAAATGCTGTTGCCATTCAATCTCAGCTCTATGGCTGCAATATTTTTTTCATTTTTGGGGGAAGAGGAGCTCACTCCTCGTCGAAGAGCGTGTTGATTTCCTCGATTTCTTCTGTATCAAACCATTTTGCCAGTTTTTCGTGTGCCTTTTGTTTGACTTCGTCAGAAACGTCACCCCACACCTTTTTCAAAACATAGATGAGCACTGCCATGTCGTCGCCCAACCCCAGGATGGGAAATGCATCGGGGATGGTGTCAAGTGGGCTGATGAGATAGCCCAGAGCGGCAATGATGATAGCTTTGTCTTTGACCGACACTTTGTCGCTTTGCAGTGTGTAATATAGGATGAGTGCGGCATAGACCAATTTGGAGCCGGCACGTTTTGCGATACGTGAGATTTTTTCGACGAAAGTCTTTGAAGAAAACCTATCGCTGTATGGCATAAAATCTGGTAATTCCATATCCTAGAAGAGTTTTGTTGTGTGCAATTGTTGTTATATTTTTCATTGCAAAGCTACAAATTAATTTTAATTCGGGCAAAATTTTTTATTTTTTTAGGTGTTTTTCAGTCGTTGAACTTGTTTTTATTCATTTTTTTTGAAAAAAGAAGGAGGCAGTGCTTCTGTAAGCCGGGTTCTGTGCTCTCCAACGCTCTCGCGTTAGAGAGTGTCTGTCATTTATCTACGCCGCCGGTTGCCCGCCGGCTCAAGCGTTCTACCCTCCGTCGTAAAATTTCTTTTTCAGGCGGGCAGCCTTCAGACGACGGTTTACATGAACTTGCAGCCTCCGGTTTGCACAGCTCAGCGATCGCCCGCTGACTGGTGGGCTCTTACCCCGCCTTCTCACCCTTGCCACTTGACAGTGGCGGTTGTTTTCTTCTGCAATAACCTACTGTTGCCAATAGCTCCTATTTTCAGGAGCGGAGTGCCCTTTGCTGCCCGGACTTTCCTCCTGCACGTCCTTTGATGGTGCCGGCGACAGACCGAAGCGCTGCATCCGTTTGCAAAAGTAATCATTTTTGTTGAATTGGCATCGGAAAAGTACTTGTTTTCTGGATTTTTATTGTCTTTTACCTTGCTTTTGCTGTAGCATTGTGAGGAAATCGGCTACGATGTAGGAGCTGCCGCCAACAAAGATGAAATCATTGGGCCGGGCTTGTCTCAATGCCGTCTGATAGGCTTGTTCTACGTTGTTGAAGGTTTCTCCTGTTAGATGATGTTGCAGCGCGAGCTCTTGTATTTTTCGTGCTGGTATGGCGCGGTGTGTGTCGGCTTGGGTAAAAAAATAGGTTGCACGCCTTGGCAGCAATGCCAGTATGGCGTCGACATCTTTGTCGTCTACCATGCCAAAGACGACAAGCATGTTTTCGCATTTCTGCCGACCGAGTTGCTGGCTGAGGTATTTCCATCCGTCGGCATTGTGCCCTGTGTCGCAAATGACGAGGGGGGAGTCGTTGGTTTTTTGCCATCGTCCCATCAATCCTGTAGTTTTTGTGACGTTCAGAAATCCGTTTTTAACGGCTTCTTTTGTGGTGATGATGCCCATCGTCTCGAGTTGCTGGGCGGCGCAAAGTATGGTATTTGTGTTTTTGACCTGGCAAAATCCGGTTAATTCGCTCTCTATTGTGCCGAAATGTTGTGTATGGTATACCATTCGGCCGTTTTTTGAACCTTTGAAGACTGCTTTTTCGTCGTTTTCTTCGGCAAAAATGACCGGCGCTGCCTTTTCTTTCGCTTTTTGAGAGAAAATGACCCGGGTCTCAGGAAGTGTTTCCCCAATGACGACAGGAACATTCGATTTGATGATGCCCGCTTTTTCTGCGGCGATTTCAGGCAAGGTCGTGCCGAGGAATTGCGTGTGGTCAATGCCGATGTTGGTGATGACTGATAGAATGGGAGTGATGATGTTGGTGCAGTCAAGTCTTCCGCCGAGCCCCACCTCGATGACAGCGATGTCTACTTGCTTGTCTGCGAAATATTGGAAGGCGAGGGCAGTGGTGAGCTCGAAAAAGGAAGGGTGTAGCGGCTCAAAAAAACTCCGGTGCTTCTGGACGAATTCCATGACATATCCTTCTTCAATGCATCTGCCGTTGACCCTGATGCGCTCTCGGAAGTCGACGAGGTGCGGCGAGGTGTATAGTCCAACTTTGTAGCCATTTGCTTGCAGTATGGCTGCCAAAGTGTGTGATGTTGAGCCTTTTCCGTTGGTGCCTGCTACATGGATGCTTTTGAATTGCTGGTGCGGATGCCCCAAATGCCTGTCAAGTTCAAGGCTGTTGTAAAGTCCCTCTTTGTAGGCGGTATTGCCAATCTTTTCAAATACAGGCGTGCTGCTATAAAGGTAGTTGAGCGTTTCGGTATAGTTCATAACTCAAAAAGGACTATGCAAACAACTTTTCGAGGAGCTTGCATAGTCTTTGTTTAATTGGCTTTCAATTGAAATAGTTCTTGAAACGTTGGAAAATTGTTTGTTTTGTGGCATTGTCGCCGATGAAATTTTCCTTTCCTTTGAGCTTGGTCATCAGTTCCTTTTCCTCTCTGTTAAGTGCTTTGGGAATGTAAACGCTGATGTTGACGATGAGGTCTCCGTTGCCTCGTCCGTAGCCCTGCACTTCGGGCAGCCCTTTTCCTCTGAGCCTTAATGCCGTTCCTGGCTGCGTGCCCGGCTCAATTTTGATGGTCACCTTTTTCTTGTCTACGGTTGGAATCTCGGCCTGTCCGCCCAACGTGGCAGTGGGGATGTCTAGTAAGAGGTTGTAAATCAGGTTGTTACCGTCTCTTATGAACGTTTCTTCGGGTTCCTCTTCAATGAGTACATGAATGTTGCCCGTCATGCCGTTGCGTTTTCCCGCATTCCCTTTTCCGGGGACATTGACGATCATTCCGTTGGCGACACCTGCGGGGATATTGATTTCCACCACTTCTTCACCTTTAACCACCCCTTCGCCGTGGCAGTGCGGGCATTTGTTCTTGATGACAGTCCCCTCGCCGTTACAAGTTTGGCAAGTGGTTTGGGTTTGCATGATGCCCATGATGGTCTTTACGGTGCGCATGGTGATGCCGGATCCGTGGCAGGTTGGGCAGGTCTCGGCATGGCTGCCTGGTGCGGCGCCGCTGCCGTGGCATGAGGTGCATTGGATGTCTTTTTTGACCTTGAATTTTTTTGTCACGCCTGTCGCGATTTCTTGTAGCGATAGGCGTACACGCAACCTGAGGTCGCTGCCCTGATGTTGGGCATGTCGTGCACCTCTTCCCCTGCTGCGCCCAAAGCCTCCGAAGCCTCCAAATCCTTCTTCAAACAAGTCGCCGAACATGGAGAAGATGTCATTCATGTCCATTCCGCCGCTGAAACCTTCAAATCCTCCTCCTGGGGCGTTGAAGCCGAACTGGTCGTATTGCTGCCGTTTCTGCGGGTCGTGTAGGACCTCGTATGCCTCGGCAGCTTCTTTGAACTTTTCTTCTGCCTCTTTGTCGCCTGGATTGCGGTCGGGATGGTATTTTATCGCAATTTTGCGGTATGCCTTTTTCAACTCGTCTTCCGTTGCGTTTTTGCCGACGCCCAGAACTTCATAATAATCTCTCTTTGCCATAATCGCTTGTTATTGTCCGACCGCGACTTTTGCGTGGCGGATGACTTTATCGTTGAGTGTATACCCTGTTTGTACGCAGTCGATGACTTTCCCTTTTTTCTCATCTCCTATCCCGGGCACCATTGCTACTGCCTCGTGGTAGTCGACGTCGAAATCTTTATTCTCGGTTTCTATGGCTTTTACCCCAAGGCTTTCCAGTGTGGCAAGGAATTTTTTGAAGATGAGCTCCATGCCTGTTTTGATGGCTTGTACGTCATCCGATTTTTCTGCCGTTTTAATGGCCAATTCAAAGTCATCTAGGACAGGTAGGATGGCGGTGATGCTTTTTTCTCCGCCATTGAGGATGAGCTCGGCCTTTTCTTTGAGCGTTCTTTTTTTGTAGTTCTCAAATTCCGCAACGGTGTAGAGGTACTTGTCCTGCACTTCCTTCAACTGCCGGTTGAGGGCTTCGACCGGGTTGGTCTCATCCTCAACTGCCTCGGCGGCTGTCTCTTGCTCCTCTTGAACCTCTTCTTCCAGTGTGTTTTCTACCTCTTCTTCCAATTTTTCAGGTATGTCCGTTTCCGGTTTATTGTTTTTTGCTTTTTTGTAGCTCATAATTGTATTTCTTTTTTAGGATGTTACAGCAAAAATCTTGCCAATTGTTGTTGGAAAGCTCTTTTATGCATTTTTGTCATACATTTTTGCCTTTTGCGCTTTGATGTTCTCGTCATAGATGTATTCATCGTACTCCATGAGCTTGTCGATGGTGCCGCTGGGGGTCAGTTCTATGATCCGGTTGGCAACGGTGTTGATGAATTCATGGTCGTGTGAGGCAAACAGTATATTGCCCTTAAACTGGATCAGATTGTTGTTGAACGCCTGAATACTCTCCAGGTCCAGGTGATTGGTGGGGGTGTCGAGGATCAGGCAGTTGGCATTCTTCAACTGCATGCGTGCAATCATGCAGCGCATCTTCTCACCACCTGAGAGCACGTTTACATGCTTCAGGACATCTTCCTCCTTGAAGAGCATGCGTCCAAGGAACGATTTCATCGTCACCTCATTGCCTGGTCCCCACTGGGAGAGCCAATCGACAAGGTTCATCTCACTCTGGAAGAACGCCGTGTTGTCGAGTGGGAGATAGGCCGTGGTAATCGTCACGCCCCACTTATAGGTTCCTGCCTGTGCCTCCCGATTACCGTTGATAATCTCAAACAGAGCCGTCATGGCCTTGGGGTTGTGCGAGAGGAAGACGGTCTTCTGGCCTTTCTCGATGGTGAAGTTGACGTTGTCGAAAAGCACCGTTCCATCGGCATCCGTTGCCTTCAGTCCTTCTACCTCAAGGATTTGCGTTCCTGGCTCTCGCTCCATGGAGAAAATGATACCAGGATACTTACGTGTTGAAGGCGTGATTTCATCGACATTCAGTTTCTCCAGCATCTTCTTACGCGAAGTGGTCTGCTTCGACTTGGCCACATTGGCCGAGAAGCGACGGATGAACTCCTCCAACTGCTTCTTTTTCTCTTCCGCCTTCATCTTCTGGTTCTGAGCCTGACGGAGCGCCAACTGGCTCGACTCGTACCAGAACGAGTAGTTACCAGAGAAAAGGGTTACCTTGCCGAAGTCGATATCGACGGTCTGTGTAGATACGGCATCAAGGAAGTGGCGGTCGTGCGAGACGACCAGGACACATTGCTCCAGGTTGGACAGATATTCCTCCAGCCACTGCACGGTATCGAGGTCGAGGTCGTTGGTCGGCTCGTCGAGCAGCAAATTGTCGGGATGCCCGAACAGGGCCTTGGCCAGCATGACGCGCACCTTCTCATTATTTGATATCTCCGCCATCTGCTTGTAGTGCTGCGACTCCTGCACGCCGAGGTTCTGCAACAGTTGGGCGGCTTCGCTCTCCGCCTCATAGCCGTTCATCTCTGCAAAGGCCATCTCTAATTCTGCGGCGCGGTTTCCGTCTTCTTCTGTCATCTCGGGCTTGGAGTAGAGGGCTTCGCGCTCCTTCATATTGTCCCACATCGGCTTATGTCCCATCAGCACAGTATCCATCACGGAGAACTCGTCGTATTTGAAGTGGTCCTGCTCCAACACGCTCAGACGCTCTCCTGGCATCATCTCCACCGTACCCTTGTTGGGCTCCAGTTCACCGCTAATAGCACGAAGTAGGGTAGATTTGCCCGCACCGTTAGCACCAATAATGCCATAGATATTTCCACTTGTAAACTTTAAGTTGACGTCCTTATATAGCGTCTTCTTACCAAACTGTATTGCCAGATTTGTTACTGTAATCATTACTTTCTTATACCTTATTTATATTTGGGCTGCAAAGTTACTGTTTTTTTTTCACTTTTCATCCATTTTCCAATTATTTCTTCTGATTTCATGGATTTTTTGATACCATTTCTCGACAAACAAATCCAAATAACCTTTCAGCCGCTTCTTATCAGGCTGAAAATCAGACTGTTCGGCTGAAGGCGATTCGTCTTGCCAGTAGAATCCAAGGAATGATGAGCAGACGTATCTATTAGTTTGTGCCAATGGTGTTTTTCTGGTTTTGTCCCAGGCCTTGGGACAAAAATTCAAAGCCACTTTACGATTCTATAAAGCCACTTTACGATTCTGTGAAGCCTGCTTTTTGGAAAAAGGAGGCACTTATTCATCAACAATAGGCATCTATTTTTCACCTTTCAGCGTATCTCTCTGAATATTAGGCAGATACGCATTTCCTGAAAGGAAAAACAAATTCTATAAAGACTTTATTTATACCTATTTAGCCAGAATAGAGTAAGGAAGTCATTCTTATTATTTATCATAATGCCGATTCTAATAAAATTATATGGTATTGTTTAAGAAGGCCCAAACTCTTACTCAGCGGATATCACGGTCGTCTAAAACTCGGAATTTTGTGCGCTGGTGTTCAAGCGTTTCCAAATTTAGCAGAAATGAAGCAGTCTCTTCTTTATTTGGATGGCAACTAACCAGAGTCTTGCCAATGGGACTGATGATGGCACTCTGTCCACGATAATGAGAATAATCATCATCGCCAACGCGATTGCAGCCAATCAGGAACGCCTGGTTCTCCATGGCGCGAGATCTCGTCAGAATCTGCCAGGCATTTTGACGACTCTCTGGCCAATTAGCCACGACGATCATGGCGTGATACTGCAAAGCGTCGGCATAGCGGCTCCAGACGGGAAAACGCAGGTCGTAGCAAGTGAGTAACAGAAATCGAAAACCCATATACTCAACAATGGTATGATTCTCTCCTGCCTGATAATAACGATCTTCTCCGCCATAACTAAACAGATGGTGTTTATCATAATATGACACAGAACCAGTTTTCCCGTTCACAAAATAATGACGATTCCTATAGGTACCATCCACAGAGATGGCAAGGCTGCCACTTATGGCACACTGGCGCTTCTGGGCTGTTGTTTTCATCCATTTCAACGAGATACTTGCCGCCTCGTCTTCAGCAATGCCCGATGGTTCTGTTGCGAATCCCGTACTCCACATTTCAGGCAAGACATAGAGGTCGCTGTTTGGCTCACTTTCCATCAATCTTTCTACGCGACGGATATTTTCTGCAGGACTCCCCCACTCGATTTCTAACTGTATGACTGTTACTTTCATCTCAAATAAAATGGTTGTGTAAGTTGCTGATACCAGAGGCTTCTGACACCAGGCGATAACTCGATTACACCTTCTCTGATATCTAACTCATTAACAGGATGTTTGCAAAATTCAATCAACTGTCGCTTCGGACTCTTTGCAGGGGTGGTCTTAACCATACAGACACGGCTCAAAAAGAAGCCTTCAAGACGAGCGGATGCCTCCAATTGACATCTTGCATCGGAAGGTATGACTACAGAAAAGAGACCATCACTGCGAAGTAGCCGGAAAGCAGTTTTCACTAATGCCTCAAACGTGAGACTAACTGTATGGCGGGCTGAGGTACGTCGCGCATCAGGACTGGTTAGGGAATCCACGAAATATGGCGGATTGCTGACAATTGCATCGAATCCATCAGTATCCTGAAGCATAGTGACATCTGCCTGACGAATAGAAATCCGATCAGAGAAAGGCGAGTCTGTCACGTTCTCACGGGCCTGGCTGACAGCATCGGCATCGATATCAACACCAAGAATGGCAGCCCCAGGGAAACGCTGCGCCATCATCAAGGCAATCAGTCCTGTGCCTGTCCCAATATCGAGGATGCGGCAGTCTGAAGACGGAACCTCTGCCCAGGCACCAAGCAGGGTGCCGTCAGTGCCCACCTTCATCGCACAACGCTGCTGATGGACCGTGAATTGCCTGAATTGGAAATAGTCGTTTGCCATTTGGGGTACAAAGATACTAATTATTTGTTAATTCTTACATACATCATTCTTCATTCTTAATTATTATTAGTATCTTTGCACCCAATTTTAATAATATAGAGAGAAGAAAAGAAAGAAACATGAGTAATCCGAACAAGAATTCTGCATTCCAGATGATAGCCGACATTGACGGAGACTTTCAGGATGTACTAAATATCAACACTCCTCCACATGTATCAATCCTTCCTGTGCGCAACCTCGTGCTTTTCCCAGGTGTCGTCTCCCCTATCCTCATAGGGCGCGACTCCAGTAAGGCCGTCATCCAGAAGGCAGAGAAGAGAGGAGAACTGATTGGCATCGTATGTCAGCGCGATCCAGAAGTGGACGTTCCTTTGAAAGAAGACCTTTATGATATTGGCGTGTATGCCAAGGTGATGAAGCAGTTGACCTTGCCTAATGGGAACATTACGGCCATCGTACAGTGTTTCAGTCGCATGCGACTGTTGGACATTACCATGAGCCTGCCTCATCTCGAAGGACTGGTGGAGCCATTGACCGACATCGAGCCTGAGAAGCGCGACAGAGAGTTTAAGACGGCCATGGAAGACCTGCGCAACATGGTCAATGAATACATTAGCGTCAGTGAGGAGATACCCGACGAGGCTACTTTTGCCATCAAGAATATCTCTAACAACATCATGGCTCTCAACTTCGTCTGTTCAAACCTGCCATTCTCTACCAAGGAGAAGATCAGGCTGCTGGAGATGGAATCCGTGAAGGAACGCCTGTTCAACGTGATGAAACTTATCAATCGCGAGATAAACCTTCAGAACCTGAAAGCAGATATTCGCAATAAGACCCGCGAGGATATTGATGAGCAGCAGCGTAACTACTTCCTACAGCAGCAGATCAAGAACATGCAGGCTGAGATGGGCAACGGTGAGTCATCGCCCGAGAAGTACGAGTTGCTTAAAAAGGCAGAAGGGAAGAAGTGGTCTGCTGAGGTGGATGCTACGTTCCATAAGGAGGCCGACAAACTTGACAACCTGAATCCGCAGAGTCCTGAGTTTAATGTCCAACTGACCTATCTGCAGACCCTTGTGAGCCTTCCCTGGGGAGAATATACGCAGGATGACCTCGACTTGAAGCGTGCCCAGAAGATCCTCGACCACGACCACTATGGCATGGAGAAGGTGAAGGAGCGCATCCTTGAATACATGGCCGTTCTGGCTCTGAGAGGTGACCTGAAGAGCCCGATCATCTGTCTGTATGGACCTCCGGGCGTTGGCAAGACTTCACTTGGGAAATCGATTGCCTCAGCCATGAAGCGCAAGTACGTACGCATGTCCTTAGGAGGTCTGCACGACGAGGCTGAGATTCGAGGTCACCGTCGTACGTATATAGGCGCCATGCCTGGACGTATCATCAAGTCGATTCAGAAAGCAGGCAGTTCAAACCCCGTCTTTATCCTCGACGAGATCGACAAGGTGACGCAGATGACGCATAATGGAGACCCTGCATCTGCCCTATTGGAAGTACTTGACCCCGAGCAGAACAATGCTTTTCACGACAATTACCTTGACGTGGACTATGATCTCTCTAAAGTATTGTTTATCGCCACGGCAAACAACCTCAGCACCATTCCGCGACCGCTCCTCGACCGTATGGAGATAATAGAGGTAAGTGGCTATATTACAGAGGAAAAGATTGAAATATCAAAGCGGCACTTGATACCGCGTGAATTGGAGAATACTGGTCTGAACGTAAAGGAGTTGAAGCCCACCTTCAACAAGGCAGCCATCGAAATGATCATCGAGCGCTATACCCGTGAGAGCGGTGTCCGCCAATTAGAGAAGCAGATTGACAAAGCCCTGCGCAAGATAGCCTATAAACGGCAGTTGGAAGAAGATGCCGACTACAAGAAGATCACACCAGCAGAAATCGAAGATTTGTTGGGGAAGCCACCATTCTATCGCGATATTTATCAGGGCAACGACTACGCAGGTGTCGTGACAGGACTGGCCTGGACCAGCGTGGGAGGCGAAATCCTCTTCATAGAGACCTCGCTGTCGAAAGGCAAAGGGTCGAAACTGACGCTTACAGGCAATTTGGGTGACGTGATGAAGGAGTCTGCCATTCTGGCACTGGAATATGTAAAGGCCCATGCTGAAAAACTGAACATCGACTATCGTATCTTTGACAACTGGAACATCCATATCCACGTTCCTGAGGGAGCGACGCCAAAGGATGGACCATCAGCAGGTATAACCATTGCCACATCCATTGCTTCTGCCCTCACCCAGCGGAAGGTACGCAAGAACACGGCTATGACAGGCGAGATTACACTGCGTGGAAAAGTGCTGCCTGTAGGTGGAATCAAAGAGAAAATCCTGGCAGCAAAGCGTGCTGGCATCACTGACATCGTGATGTGCCGTGAAAACGAGAAGGACATACAGGAAATTCCTGACATGTATCTGAAGGGGGTAACCTTTCACTATGTGGAGAATGTCCAGGACGTGTGGGACTTCGCGCTTACCGATGAAATCGTAAAGCATCCACTCGATTTCACTATACCAGATGAAGCAAAAGTGAAAAATATTGAGGAATGACGTTTGAACTGCAGCATACAGACAAAGCCAGTGATGCCCGTGCAGGTGTGATTACCACTGATCACGGACAGATTCTCACTCCGATCTTTATGCCCGTCGGTACGGCGGGAAGTGTAAAGGGTGTGCACTTCTCTGAACTCCGTGACCAGGTAAAGGCACAGATTATCCTCGGCAATACCTATCACCTCTATCTGCGCCCAGGACTCGACATTCTTCGCAAGGCAGGCGGTCTCCACCAGTTTAATACGTGGGATCGTCCTATCCTGACAGACTCTGGCGGCTTTCAGGTATTCTCACTGACAGGCATACGCAAGTTGCGTGAAGAGGGCTGTGAGTTCCGATCACATATAGACGGCTCTAAGCATTTTTTTACGCCAGAGAATGTGATGGACACAGAGCGTGTGATCGGAGCCGACATCATGATGGCCCTCGACGAATGTCCTCCAGGGCAGAGCGACTACCAGTATGCAAAGAAGTCGTTGGGACTGACACTGCGCTGGTTGGACCGATGTGTAAAGCGCTTCAACGAAACAGAACCTCTCTACGGCTATCATCAGAGTCTGTTCCCTATTGTACAGGGCTGTACATATAAGGATCTGCGCCAAGAAGCGGCTAAGCGTGTGGCCGATATCGGGGCTGACGGTAATGCTATTGGCGGATTGGCTGTGGGCGAGCCTACCGAGGTGATGTATGAGATGATTGAGGTAGTAAACGAGATATTACCCACGGACAAGCCCCGTTACCTGATGGGTGTGGGCACACCGCAGAATATCCTCGAAGCAATCGAGCGTGGCGTAGATATGTTTGACTGTGTGATGCCCACTCGTAACGGCCGTAATGCCATGCTCTTCACCTACGAAGGAACGATGAACATGCGCAACAAGAAATGGGAGGATGACTTCACTCCCATTGATCCAGAGGGATGCTATGTTGACCAGATTCATACAAAGGCCTACCTACATCACCTTTTCAAAGCGCAAGAACTATTGGCTATGCAGATTGCGAGCATCCATAACCTCGCATTTTATCTGAGATTAGTGTCAGACGCTCGCCAACATATCCTGGCTGGTGACTTTTTATCATGGAAGCGAAGTGTGATAGATGCATTAGGAAATAGAAGATGAAATACTACAAATTCCTCTCACGACTCGACCGTTATATAATGGTGAAGTTTATCGGTACGTATATCTATTCCATCGCACTGATTATCTCGATCTCTATTGTATTCGACATCAATGAGAACCTGTCGAAATTCTCCTCCTATAATGCGCCACTAAAGGCAATCGTATTCGACTACTATGCCAATTTCGTGCCTTATTTCGCTAATCTGTTCTCACCGCTGTTCGTTTTCATTGCTGTCATATTCTTCACTTCCAAATTGGCGGGAAACAGTGAGATCATCGCCATGCTTGCAGCGGGCACGAGTTTTAAGCGCTTAATGAAGCCCTATTTACTCTCTGCTGCACTGATAGCAGTTGTCAACTATTACCTGGGATCCAACGTCATTCCCCATGGTACTGTAATACGTCAGGATTTTGAGGCCAAATACAAAAACAACACTAAGACACTCTCTGCCAGTAATGTCCAATTAATGGTAGGACCTGGGATCATCGCCTATATACAGAATTATGACAACAGGACCAAAACAGGTTATGGGTTCTCGCTCGACAAGTTTGAGAACAAGAAACTTGTCAGTCACATGACGGCTTCGACGATCCGCTACGATTCTATCAGTGATACCCGCTTTCACTGGAAAGCAAGCAATTATAAGATCAGGAAACTAAAGGGATTGCGAGAGGAGATTACTTCAGGAACAGTTATTGACACACTCATACAGATGGAGCCTATGGATCTGGTATTCTCGAATGGCCAGCAGGAGACACTCACATCCTCCGAACTGCGACAGTATATCAGTAAACAGACCACAAGAGGTTCAAGCAATGTAGTGCAGTACGAAGTGGAGTACCACAAACGTATTGCTACAAGTTTTGCATCATTCATCCTGACGATAATCGGTGCCAGCCTGTCCAGTCGCAAGCGGAAGGGAGGAATGGGTCTGTATTTAGGCATCGGGCTGGCGCTCTCCTTTACCTACATCCTCTTACAGACCGTCAGTGCTACCTTTGCCATCAATGCAGATACACCACCGATGCTGGCAGCATGGATCCCCAATATCTTATACGTATTCATTGCCTATTTCTGTTATAGACAGGCACCCAACTAAATTGTCAGAAAATTGATTATCAATGAAATTTGAAGAAACATATCTGAACGATAATATCCTCGATGCATTATATGATATGCACTTCGAAGATATGACACCAATACAGGAGCGTTGTATTCCTGAAATCCTTGACGGCTACGATGTACTTGGTGTCGCACAGACTGGTACAGGCAAGACTGCCGCCTATCTTTTGCCTATTCTCTCCCTACTTGACGATGGTAACTACCCCAAGGATGCTATCAACTGCGTCATCATGTCTCCTACCCGAGAACTGGCACAGCAGATAGACCAAGCCATGCAGGGATTCGGCTATTATCTCGATGAGGTGTCATCTGTGGCTGTCTATGGCGGTAACGATGGTGGGCGCTACGATCAAGAGTTGAAAGGCATGCGTTTAGGTGCAGATGTTCTCATCGCCACCCCTGGCCGGCTGCTCAGTCATCTGAAGGTTGGCAACCTCGATTTATCCAGATGCTCTTTTTTTGTGCTCGACGAAGCCGATCGTATGCTCGACATGGGCTTTATCGATGACATCATGAAGATTGTGAAGGAATTGCCAAGAAGTTGCCAGCGCGTGATGTTCTCTGCAACCATGCCACCTAAAATCCGCGAGTTGGCCGTCACCCTACTCCACGACCCAGTGGAGATCAAGATTGCCGTATCCAAACCTGCCGAAAAGATTAGGCAGTCGGCATACGTGTGTTACGATCCACAGAAATTGAAGATTATTAATCACATCTTCAAGGCTGGCGAACTGAAGCGTGTCATCATTTTCTCTGGTAAGAAAGATAAGGTGAAAGAGATTACTCGCAGCCTGAAACAAATGCATATCAACTGCGACCAGATGCACTCAGATCTCTCACAGCAAGAACGCGATGAGGTGATGTTCCGTTTTAAGGCCGGACAGACTGATGTGCTTGTTGCAACAGACATCGTTTCCCGTGGTATCGATATCGACGATATCCGTACTGTCATCAACTATGATGTGCCTCATGATGCGGAAGACTATGTACATCGCATCGGTCGTACAGCCCGTGCAGACCGAGATGGTGAGGCCATCACATTTATTAGTGAGGCTGATATCTACCGTTTTCAGCAGATAGAGCATTTTTTAGGCAAGGAGGTTGAGAAGATATCACTCCCCGAAGGGGTTGGTGAGGGGCCAGAATATACGAAGCGAGAGAAGAAACGGTCCAATACGCGCCGACATGGTCGATGGCACAGCAAGGGCAACGGAAAGAACAACCAAGGCAAACCACAGGGACAAGGTAACTCTCATCGCCGACGCTCCAAGAAAAAGGGCGGAGAAAAGAATCCTAATGAATAATACAAAAATATCATCTCCTATGATCACATTTCCAAATGCAAAGATTAACCTCGGACTCAACGTCGTGGAGAAACGTCCCGATGGTTACCACAACCTGGAGACCGTGTTCTACCCAGTTCCCATCACCGATGCCCTCGAAGTTTTTCCTATGAATGAGGCTTTCCCAACGGATGTAGATTGTGATCTAAAGATTACAAACATAAATATTGATGGTGACGAGCAGAAAAACTTGGTAGTGAAGGCCTATCATCTTTTGAAACAAGATTTCCCCACCCTTCCGAACATACACGTACATCTTTATAAAGGGATTCCCACACAGGCTGGAATGGGTGGCGGTTCGAGCGACTGTGGCTTTATGATCACCCTGTTGAATCGTCAGTTCCAATTGGGACTCTCCGATGAGCAGATGATCAACTATGCTGCCAAGTTAGGTGCCGACTGTGCATTCTTTGTCATGAACAAACCCTGCTATGCCGAAGGTATTGGTGAGAAATTACAGCCCATCAGCCTTGATCTGAAGGGCTGGTATCTAGCCGTCGTACGCCCGGCTATACCTGTTTCCACGCGTGATGCCTTCTCACTCATCCATCCCGAGCACCCTGCCCAGAACTGCCGCAACATCGTGATGCAACCCGTGGAAACCTGGCGAGACGCCCTCACCAACGACTTCGAGAAGAGCGTCTTTGCCATCCATCCCGAGATAGGCGCCATTAAGAATCAACTGTATGAAATGGGAGCCGTATATGCCGCCATGTCGGGCAGTGGCAGTAGCCTCTTCGGACTTTTCCGCCAGCCCGTCAGTCTTGATGCATTTGATGCCCCTGACACATTTAAGGGATGTTTCGCCCTATAAAGTGTTTGTACAAAAGAATGGGCTCGCGATTCTCATCGAGAGCCCATAACAACACAAACACAAAATGCGATCCTTATGAACCGCTTTATCTTTACTGAATGCCGTCCTTACGCAGTTTTTGCTGCCACTTCCACGCACTCTTCAGTACTTCTTCGGTAGGCGTGTCAGCCTTCCACCCCAGGACCTTATTGGCTTTATCGACATTGCCCCATACCTGCTCAATATCTCCTTCACGACGCGGAGCATAGGTCCAGTTCACCTTAACTCCCGTGGCCTTTTCAAAGCCCTGTACGACCTCCAGTGTAGATAGTCCCTTGCCAGTTCCAATGTTAAATACCTCAACGGCATCTGTCTCTGGCTTGTCAAGTACACGCTCCATAGCCTTCACGTGAGCCTTAGCCAAATCAACGACATATATATAGTCGCGGATACAGGTCTTGTCTGGTGTATTATAGTCGTTGCCGAAGATTTTCAGTTGCTGACGGATACCAATGGCTGTCTGAGTTACAAATGGTATCAAGTTCATTGGCACTCCATTAGGCAGTTCACCTATCAGTGCCGTAGGATGAGCACCTATCGGGTTGAAGTATCTCAGGATAATACTCTTGATAGGTGCACCAGAATGGATATAGTCTTGTATAATCTCCTCGTTGATCTGCTTTGTATTACCATAAGGCGACATCGCCTTCTGGATGGGGGCATCTTCCGTTACAGGAAGATTTTCCTTTGAAGGCTGGCCATAGACAGTACAACTCGATGAGAATATGATACCTTTCACATCATATTTCGGCATCAGTTCTAGCAGATTAATCAGACTGGTAAGATTATTACGATAGTAGAGCAAGGGTTTCTCCACACTCTCGCCAACAGCCTTCGAGGCTGCAAAGTGAATAATTCCCTCAATCTTTGGGTATTTTTTAAACACACCTTCTAAAGTTTCAAAGTCACAGCAATCTACTTTCTCAAAGGCAGGACGAATACCAGTGATCTTCTCTATGCCATCAATAACATTCGCATTGGAGTTTGATAGATTGTCAATGATGACTACTTCATAACCTGCTTGCTGCAATTCCACGGTTGTGTGGCTTCCAATGAACCCTGTACCGCCCGTTACTAAGATTGTTTGTTTCATATTATTTGTTTTAGAATTCTATTTTTGTCCTGCAAAGTTACACATATTTTTGTAAACAATCAAACTTTCTACTGTTTTTCTTCCAAATCTCTGCTATTAAAAGTGCCCAAATGTAAAAATCTGCTAAATTCTACTTATTTTTTGACGAACAAATGAAAATAAAACGCTTTTTTCTTGCAAGTTTCGAAAATAATCCCTATCTTTGCAACGTGTTTTTCATAGTATTAGATTTAAGGTTAACAAAGTTGGCTCGCAGCGGCGAGCCTTTTTTGTGTCCTTTTGTGTTTATCTATTGAGACTATTCGCTATCAATCGAGTCCGAAAAGTTGCTTTAGACCCCCATCAACACCAGAGAAGCCCATAAAGGCTAGAGAGAGTAGGCCTGCGGAAAGCAGCACGATAGCCATTCCTTGCATGCCTTTTGGAATTTTTACCAGTTCGAGTTGCTCGCGCATGCCTGCAAAGACTGTCAATGCCAGCCCAAAGCCGATAGCCGTGGAGAAAGCATAGACCACACTCTGCAACAGATTGAAGTCTTTCTGGATGACGAGGATGGCAACACCGAGTACAGCACAGTTGGTTGTAATCAGCGGCAGGAAGATACCAAGGGCCTGATATAAGGCTGGCGACACTTTCTTTAACACAATCTCAACCATCTGTACTAAAGAGGCGATGACGAGGATGAAGGCAATCGTCTGCAGGTACTGTAGGCCGAAGGCATCGAGCACGTATCGCTGTACACACCATGTGACGATTGTAGCCAACGTCAGCACAAAGGCAACGGCTGCCGACATTCCGAGTGAGGTGTCTATCTTCTTAGACACGCCAAGGAATGGGCAGATACCGAGAAACTGTGACAACACGATGTTGTTCACGAAAATGGCGCTAATGAAAATCAGTATGTATTCCATAACTTTAACTTTTCAATTCTTCAATTCTTTAACTTATTGACAATTGCAATCAGGAAGCCGAGGGTGATGAAAGCACCTGGAGGCAGCACGAAGAGCAGGATGTTGTAAGTCTCGGGAAACAGCGTGAAGCCGAAAACAGAGCCAGAGCCGAGCAGTTCGCGGCAGATGCCAAGGAGCGTCAGGCCCAACGTGAAGCCAAGACCAATACCGATACCATCAAAGAGGGAGGCCACGGGTGAGTTCTTGGCAGCAAAAGCCTCTGCACGTCCAAGGATGATACAGTTCACGACGATCAGTGGGATGAACAGTCCGAGGGCTGCGTCAATGTCAGGCAAAAAGGCCTTGATTACCATCTGCAGGATAGTCACGAAAGCGGCAATCACCACGATGAACACAGGGATGCGCACCTTATCAGGCGTCACTGACTTCAGACAGGAGATGACGAAATTGGTGCAGATGAGCACAGCCATCGTAGCCAGTCCCATCGACATGCCGTTGAGGGCGGAAGTGGTTGTGGCCAGCGTAGGACACATACCGAGCATCAGGACGAACGTAGGGTTCTCCTTAACGATGCCGTTCTTGATAATCTGTATTGCATTCATATCTTAATCCTCCTTTACTTGTTTGGTAGCACCTGTCTGGGCATCGACGGGCGTTGACCTGTATGCACTATAAGCATTGTTGACAGCGAGCAGGAAGGCACGACTGGTAATCGTTGAGGCCGTAATGGCATCCACATTCCCACCATCTTTGGATACGGTCAGAGGCTCTGCAGGAGACTTGCCGATGATATCGCCCTTCTCCCCTTTCTGGAACCACTTGTCGGCCTTGGCACCAAGACCTGGTGTTTCAGCATGCTCCAGCAGGGTATAACCTAAAATCTTACCATCGGGATCAAAGCCAACAAGCACTTTCAGGTCGCCGCCAAAACCACCGGCGGTAGATTCTACGGCAGCACCGAGGTCATTCTTCTGGGCATCCTGAATCTGATAAATAATATAAGTGAGTTCCTTGCCTTTGGCGTCGTTCTGCTTAACAGTATCCGTCATAGCGACTGTGAGGTCGCTGACACACATCACAC
>ODAI013588939.1_pt1 | contig 20007 bp, 16 predicted proteins | sample 1539321 | NCBI WGS metagenome assembly ODAI01 (sample SAMN02144231, study PRJEB22623) | gut metagenome | biome: sheep rumen | host: Ovis aries | place: New Zealand
CCGACGCTGCGGATGCCCTCCTCGTGCAATCCATAGCCTGCCCAGCCGGGCAGTGAACAGAAACGCTGGCAGGAGTGTGACTTGTAACCTGCTGGCAGGAATATCTTGTGCCTTGTTCCTTATTGCTTGTGTGAATAACTGACAGATGATATATTATATCTGTTGGTACCAGACCGGTTGGGAGATGTTTTATCCTTACTGAAAGGAGTGGCACATGCGATGAGGATGCTCTGGAAACGTGTTAGGGAATATCTGAATATCGAAGCGGATCGTGAGATTGCGCAGGCGAAGAATACGGATGCACTGAGGGTGATCCTTCTGGCCGGCTTGCTGAACAGCCTTCTGTTACTGGTACTGGAAATGGCTGTATACGGGCAGGTGAGGCCGGAGGTGATCATCGGAGGGTGCGTTTTTCTGTTTTTCCTGGCGTTCAGCTTTATGAACTGGCCGGATCTGAAATATGGCATTACGTTAGAGATGGAGCTGGTGATCATGGGGGTGCTCGCTCTGATCGCCTTTGTGGAATATATGCCGAATGTCAGCCAGTCGGGTTTTCTGTTCCTGATCCTTCTGGTGCTGTTTCCGTCCCTCATCTTTGATCAGCCGTGGCGGATTCTGCTTATGGTTGTGCTGGAAGGGGCTTTTGCGCTGCTGATGAATCACCGGGTTGTGGATGAGCATGTGCATGAGCAGAATATTGTCCGGATCGTGTCGGTCACTTTTCTGGCGGCGGTGTTTTCTGTTTACTATGCCCATGCCAGGATCAGGGCTGTCCAGATGCGTAAGTCTACCCAGGTCGTGGCGGAGCATGATCCGCTGACCGGGATCTATAACAGGGCAGGGGGAACACAGCTGATCCGCGAATGCATTGAGAAGCATGAGTCCGGAACCTTCCTGATCATTGATATCGATGATTTTAAGCATGTCAATGACCGGTATGGGCATCAGAAGGGGGATGAGGTGCTTCGGCAGGTTGCCAGGGTATTGCAGTCCTCTTTTAAGCAGACGGATATCGTGATGCGGATGGGGGGAGATGAGTTCATCATTTATGCGGCAGGCATGGTTGATTATGAGGTGAGCCGCAGGCGGCTGGAGCACCTGAATCAGGCGATCCATAAGGTGATGGTCAGTGAGAAGGACGGAGTCTATGTGACAGTCAGCGTCGGAGGCGCGATCAATGATGGAAGCTATCCGACCTATGAGTCCTTGTATAAGGTATCGGATCAGTATCTGTATCAGACGAAGGCGAAGGGCAAGGATGGTTTCTCCTTGCTGGGAACCAGCTATAAAGAAGAATGATCGCGGGATGTGATCAGGAGCGGAGGAGAGAGAATGAGGGCATTGTTGATTGGAGGAACAGGGCAGATCAGTATGGCGATCACCCGGAAGCTGGTCAGAGATGGATGGGAGGTTTTTCTCCTCAACCGTGGCAGCCGCAGCGGGGAGCTTCCGGAAGGGGTTTGTACGATCACCGCGGATATCAATGATGAGGAGGCAGCTGCGCGCGGCATCGGGGACATGCATTTTGACTGTGTGGGTGAGTTCATCGGATTCAAAAAAGAACAGGTGGAACGGGATTACCGGCTCTTTGCCGGAAGGTGCGGCCAGTATCTTTATATCAGTTCCGCGTCTGCCTATCACAAGCCGCTGGGAAGCTATGTGATCGATGAAGGGACAAGCCTGGCCAATCCTTACTGGCAGTATTCCCGTGACAAGATTGCATGTGAGGAATTCCTGATGCAGAAGTACCGTGAGGAGGGATTCCCGGTTACGATTGTGCGTCCCTCGCATACGTATGATGAACGGCACGTTCCTGTGGGCGTACATGGGACGAAGGGATCCTGGCAGGTGCTGAAGCGGATGATGGAGAACAGGCCTGTCATCATCCAGGGAGATGGGACGAGCCTGTGGACATTGACCTTCAACACCGATTTCGCAGTCGGCTACACCGGCCTGATGGGGGACCATCATGCCATCGGGGAAGCGTTCCAGATCACATCGGATGAGACGCTGACCTGGAACCAGATTCATGAGACCATCGCCGACGCTCTGGGAGTCAGGCTGCAGCCTTATCACGTTGCCTCTGATTTCCTGGCCCATGCCGGGAAACAATACAACCTGGAGGGAGCCTTGCTCGGGGATAAGGCGAGGTCTGTCGTTTTCGACAACCACAAGCTGAAGCGCCTGGTGCCGCAGATGACCACCACCGTCCCCTTCCACAAAGGAGTGCGGATCGCGCTGGATCATATTCTCACCCATCCCGAATGCCAGACAGAAGATCCGGAATTCGACACATGGTGTGACAAAGTGATCGATGCACTGGAAGGAGCCAGGAAGCAGTTTCCGTAAAACAGCCCCTGGGTTACAAGCCTCGTGAAGTTACAAGTCACACTCCTGCCAGCGTTTCTGTTCACTGCCCAGCCGGGCAGTGGACAGTTACGCTGGCAGGGGTGTGACTTGTTACATTTTGTGAAAACTTTTGACTATTTCAGTGACCAAAAAGTATGACAGAACGAGCGTGAATGCAGTATAATGAACACATGTATAAAAGTGCTGGTGTGAACCTGCAGGCTCCCCGCTGAGCGATGGCGGGGCTTTTTTCGTAGGCGAAAGGATACGGTATGACAAGGAAGAAAGTGTACCTGATCATTCAGACAGTGTTATGTGTTCTGCTCGTGGTTTTGTTGAGCCGGGCGGTGATCCGCATCTTCCAGGAGGGAAGCGAAGCGGTTTTGAAGAATCCGCTTGCGTATGTGTATACGCCGGAGGCTGTGGCAAAGGTGTTCGCGGCGATCGCACCGGTGCTGTTTGTGTCGATCGGTATGGCTGCGGCAGGGCTTGTGCTTGGGGTGAAGGATGATCAAAGCGATAAAGGCGTTCCGGATGTCCGGACCAGACGGGATCTGATCGTGGGGCGTATCTCTGTTCCGGGAGAGAGGATCCGGGTGGAGCAGGCAAAGCAGAGAAAAGGGAAGCTGATGGGATGGCTTGCCTTTGGCGCTTTCATGGTGCCGGTGCTTTTGTATGTGATGAATGGGGCGCATTTTCCGGAGCGGGATCTGGAGGGAATGATTCATTCTCTGGCAGCAGGCGTGTTTCCCTGGATCGGAGCAGGGATTGCGAGCCTGATGGCCGCCGGGATCTGGGAAGAAGGCAGCATCCGCCGTGAGATTGAAGCGGCCAAAGAACAGCTGGCGGCACAGAAGGCTTCTTTCGCGAAGGAGACGGTCAGCCGGGGAGCGGTGCAGGAAGCCTCATCTGAGCATGTGACGGAGGAGTCGGCATCTTCGGGTGTGGTGCATGATACCGATTCACAGGACATGAAGAAGGAAGGAGCAGGGGCCGTAAGGGATGCGGGGAAGAAGACAGCGCTTCTTCCTGCCATATTGATTGCGGCGGCGCTGGTTTGTCTGATTGCCGGGATCATGAACGGAAGCATGCAGGATGTGCTGGTTAAGGCGGCTGCGATCTGTACGGAGTGTGTGGGACTGGGATAAGGGAGCCAGCGTCCCGTCTCAATGACTTTTGCATGAATGATATCAAAAGTCATTGGGACGATATACCAGGCTGTCTGACGCAGACAGCGGAAGCCGGACAGGCAAGGTGCATCAATGGGTGCGGGACGGGTTCTTACATGCATGGAAAGATGATGACTCCGTAAAGCGGATTACGACGGGGAAGGATATGAACGAAAGAAGTGAGAAAAAGACGATGTCCTGGTGGCAGGAGCACCGGCCGTCTTCGAGACGTTTTGTCCAGCTTTACAGTGCGCTCCTTTACAACGCGCATCTGAAGGGATTTATTGAAGGTGAGATCTATCAGGGAAATACAAAAGCAGTCTGTGTTCCGGGCTTTAACTGCTACTCCTGCCCGGGCGCGGTGGGTGCCTGTCCACTGGGATCGATCCAGAACGCGCTGGCCTCCTCCGGGCACAGGATCGGATGGTATGTGATCGGGATCATTCTCTTGTATGGAGTGATCCTGGGGCGCACGGTCTGCGGATGGGGCTGCCCGCTGGGACTGATCCAGGAGCTTCTGCACAAGATCCCGACGCCGAAGATCAGAAAGTCGGCCGTCACGCGGGCATTGTCATGGCTCAAATATGTGATCCTGGCGGTTTTTGTCATAGCGATCCCTCTTTGGTATGGATTGGCCTATGATATCCCCCTGCCGGGCTTTTGCAAGTATATCTGCCCGGCAGGTACGGGTGAGGGGGCGTTGAGGCTTCTGCCGACCAATCCTTCTTACCTGAAAATGCTCGGAATCCTGTTTACAAGAAAGTTTGTGATCCTGCTGGTGATCGGACTGGCCTGTATCTTTATCTATCGTTCATTTTGCCGTTTTCTCTGCCCGCTGGGCGCGATCTATGGACTGTTCAACCGTTTCAATGTGATCGGCGTCAAGGTGGATGCGTCCCGCTGCAATCACTGCGGGTCGTGTGTGCGAAGCTGCGGGATGGATGTGCGAAGGGTCGGTGACCATGAGTGCATTAACTGCGGAAAGTGTATGCAGGTATGCAGCCAGGGGGCCATTTCCATCAAGGCCGGAAGGGTAACGCTGAAGGCTCCTTCGATGGGGTGTGCCGATGACCGTCCGGATGCGCCTGAGCGCAGGAAACGTTTTTCGCGCATTGCCTGGGGCATCGCGCTTGCGGTTCTGTGCTTTGCGGTTTTGTGGTATAACGTCCTGGATCCTTCCATCAAAAAGGATGCTGCGGCACAAGCGGGGCCAGTGGCCGGTACGCTTCCGGACGCCGGAAAGGGCGGGGAGAGTGAACCGGGCATGGCTTCCGGAACTGCTATTGGGGCGGGAACGGATGCTCAGACTGAAGTGATTGCTCAGACAGAAGCAGATGCGAACGCAAAGGCTGCTTCTCAGACAGAAACAGATGAGAATGCAAAGACTGCTTCTCGGACAGAAACAGATGAGAATGCAAAGGCTGCTTCTCAGACAGAAGCGGATGTGCAGGCAAAGGCTGGCGCTCAGACCGAAGCGGAAGACCAGGCAGGAGCCGGTCTGGAGACCGGAGCTCTTATACAGACGGAGGATGGCAAAGAGGCTGCGGCACAGGCGGATGAGTCCGGGGACAGCGGAGAGGATGGTTCCGATGCTCAGAGCCGGTCTTACGAAAGCAATGCTCCAATCGGGCATGAAGTGGGACAGCAGCTTGCGGACTTTACCGCGGAATGCTTTGACGGTTCCACCTTCCACCTTGCGGATATGAGAGGAAAGATCGTCTTTATCAATCTGTGGGCGACCTACTGTACGCCGTGTGTCCATGAGCTTCCGTATTTCAGCGATCTGTATCAGGCGCATGGGGATGATATTGCAATGCTGGCGGTCCACTCTCCGCTGGCACCGAAGGACGACCCGAAGGAATTCATTGCGGGCAGAGGGTATGCGATGCCGTTCACGAAGGATGTGAAGGAAGGAACCATCTTCCAGATCGTCGGGGGCGGGGCAACCCTTCCGCAGACCATCGTTTTGAACAGAAGAGGCGAGGTCGTTTATAATCAGGTCAAGAGCGTGACACCGGAAGCACTGGAAGCTTTGTACAAGTTAGCAGACCAGCAGTCATGACAGTCATCCCCAGTATCAGCATTCCATAGCACTTGCTGCGGAGGGCGGATAAAAGCGAAAAGGAAGAGGCATCGGGTGATTCCGGATGCGTGGCATCACCCGATGCGTAACTGTTCAGAACCGGTTCTGAATCGTTACAAGAGCAAAAGGAAGAGTATAGCATGAGAAAGACTGCATCGATCCTCCTGTTGATTCTGGCATGCATGGCTGCCTCCGTCAGAGTGCCTGCATTCTCCGGCAGTCAGGGAGGTTTGCCTGAAGAGCAGAGCGAAGCCATGATGGCGGGAGAGACGGAATATTCAGAAGAACCGGTTGAGGAAGGGCTTTTGCGGATCGGCCTGTCAGAGCCGGTTCCTACCATGGACATCCATAAGACATCCTCCGAATACATGATTCCGCTCAATATCTATGAGCGGCTGTTTGAGATCGAGGTGGATGCGGATGGCGATACATGGCTGGTGAGTTCTCTTGCGGAGAATTTTACGGTTTCCGAGGATGGGAAGACATATTCCTTTGAGCTGCGCGATAATGCCTTTTTCTCCGATGGGACGAAGGTAAAGGCTTCTGACGTGGCGTTTACCTTTGCACGCATGCTTTCATTGCCAGGGAGTGTCCAGACGGATTTTGCGGACATCATTTCAGGAGCTGCCAAGACCATGATGGGAGCAACGGAAGTTCCTGAGGGAATCCGTGTCCTGGACGACTCACATCTTCAGATCACGCTTTCAGAACCCTTTGAAGGCTATATCTATCAGCTGGCCTCTCCGTCGTGCAGCATCCTGAGTGAGTCCTTTGTGAAGGAAGCGGGAGATGATTATGGTTCCTGCGCTGAGATGACGATGGGTTCAGGTCCATACAGGGTGACTGCGTTTTCCGAAAATGAGATCTCTCTGGAGAAAAATCCGTATTATCAATGCCGGGAGAATGAGACACTGTCTGCTTCAAAGGTAAAGCTTCAGGTGCTTCCTCCGGCGCTGATGTACCAGAAGTTTCAGGAAGGCGGGCTTGACATCCTGGATACCAATATGATCAATCCGGATGCCGTGAATGACCTTGTTCATATGGATCAATATGCGGACAGGATCGTATACCGGAACAGTGTGACGATCCAGTACCTGATGATGAATATGCAGTCTCCGCTTCTGAAGGACATCCGGATCCGGAAAGCAATTCAGATGGCCATTGACCGGAAGGGAATCCTGGATGAGCTTTACGGAGGGGCAGGCAGCCTGATCGATGGCATTTATCCGAAGGGGCTGTTTGGTTTTTGTGAAGAAAATCAGGGTTGGCTGTCGTATGATCCTGAGGAGGCAAAACGCCTGATCGCAGAGGTTCCTGACGCGGGCAAGATTCCTGTGGAACTGGCAGCCAACTACCAGAACAGCGCCAGGAGGCTTACGATACTGGAGATGATACAGCAGGATCTGAACGATGTCGGATTGAGAGCAGACATCGTCAGCTATGATGGAGACACCATGATGTACCTGCGCAGGAACAGCAGCCTCATGCTTTACACCGGAGAGTGGTCCGCTGATTTTAACGACCCGGACAATTTTATCTATACACTATTCGGAAGCCGGGGAAAGACGTATTCCAGATCCAGCAATTTTCAGGTTCCGTCTGTGTTCGCCAGAATCCAGAAGGCACGTGGAATACAGGACAGGGAGCAGAGGATGCAGGAGTATGCCGACCTTGAGAGGATCCTGGTACAGGAGAATGCCGTATGGGTGCCTCTTTTTTCCACGGAGCATCTGTTTGTCCTCGGAGACAGGGTGGAAAGCTTTTCCCCCTTCTGGGCGGGCTGGAGTTCCATGTACTTCAGGGATGTTGTCCTGAAGGAAGGAAAATGAGCCGGCGCAAGATGTACAGGTTATTTCGCGACAGATCCAAAGCTTTCAGGTATGACTGGCAGAAGCTGAAGACAGACAGGAGCTGAAGACAGACAGGAGCCACAGATGAGACATAGCCTTCATTACAAAGTATTTCGGATGAACCTCCCGGTCGCCGTAGCGGTCATACTGTTTATGATCCTGGGGATTTTTCAGACACGGCATTTTGGCAGGATCATGAGGGATATGAACGAAGACCAGAATGAGGTGATCCTGGATACCATGTCAACCTCCATGCGGGAGCAGGCGACGGAGAGCTATCAGAAGTATGTGGTTTCAGAGGCCACTGTCCTGAATGGTGAATTCCGGACGATCCGGCATTCACTGGAGGTTCTTGCCGCGCAGGTGGAGGCGGCCCTTCAGGCCCCTTCATGGGGGGCCGGCCAGCGGGTTTCACCTCCTTCCATGGAAGACGCAGGGAAAATGACGGCACAGCTGATGTATTCCGATGATGCCGACAGGACATCTGAGGCGCTTCAGGAACAGATTGGCAGGATCGGATGCCTGGCGCCCATGATGAAGGAGCTGGTGGTCGGATCGAATTCCCTGATGGACTGCGTGGTGAGCCTGGAGGGCGGAGCCAGTATTATGATGGACAATGTGCCTGAGGCGAAATTTGACAAGGATGGAAAGCTTATCTCCTTTCCTGCCCGGACACGGCCCTGGTATGCAGGCGCGGTGGTCCATGAGGGAACCTATTTTGCGCCGGTGAACCAGGATTATTTTTTTGATTCCCTTCAGATCATGGTGGGCGTTCCGGTATTTCTTGACGGCAAGCTGGCAGCAGTGTGCGGAGGTTCTCTGGATCTGGATGTGCTGGGAGATATTGTGGCGCATTCGCATCTAGGGGAATACACGAAGTCCTGCCTGATCAATTCCAATGGGAACCTTGTCTATTCCTCTTACAGCTCCGGTGAACTGGGGCTTGCGGAGAATCATCTGAAAAGCCTGAAGGAAAGCAGCAACGTCGAGCTTGTTTCACTGCTTAATGAAGCGCTTTCCGGGGACGTGGGGTTTTCCATGATTTCGATCGATGGAGTGGATACCTATGTTGCCTATGCACCGGTAGAGACCGTGGGATGGACGCAGCTTCTGACGATCTCGCGGGAAGATCTGAACCGCACGACATATCTGCTCCTGGAGCAGACGAATTCCGTCATGGAGGAGTCCAGCGTAGATGTGGGCAACAGCGCAAGGCGTAATATCATATTGACGCTTTCCATCGGAGGGGTGCTTCTTCTCATTGCGGTATTTGTATCCATGTATTTCTCGACAGGACTGGTGCGGCCGATCATGGGAATGACCAATCGTGTCCTGGCGATGAAGGGGGAGGACATGGATTTCCGGGTGGATGACAGCATGCGGACCGGAGATGAGATCGAGCTGCTTGCGGATGCCTTCGAGCGTATGTCCGTCAAGATGAAGGGGTACGTCGGGGAGATCGTGCAGATCACCGCAGAGAAGCAGCGGCTGGATACGGAGCTTTCCGTCGCGGCTGACATTCAGAGAAATATGCTTCCGAATCATTTCCCGGCTTTTCCGGGCAGGAGCGAATTCGACCTGTATGCGACAATGGAGCCTGCAAAGGAAGTGGGCGGAGATTTCTATGATTTCTTTCTGGTTGATGAGGATCATCTGGCGGTTATCATGGCAGATGTTTCGGGTAAGGGCGTACCGGCGGCACTGTTCATGGTCGTTTCCAAGACGATGATCAAAAATGCAGCTTTGTCCGGTATCTATGACGGCCCTGCCAGCATCCTTTCAAAGGTGAATGACCTGCTGTGCGAAGGAAACGAGGATGATATGTTTGTCACGGTATGGCTGGGCATCCTGACGATCTCCACCGGGGAAATGGTATCTGCATGCGCGGGACATGAATATCCGGTTTTCTACCGGAAAGGAAAAGGATTTATCCTTGAAAAGGACAGTCATGGTATTCCGATGGGCGGAATGACAGGAATTTATTACAAGGAATGTACATGGAAGCTGGATCCGGGAGACATGCTGTTTCTGTATACAGATGGACTGCCTGAGGCGATCAACAGCGAGGAAGAACAGTTCGGCACCGACCGGATGCTGGAAGCGTTGGAGAAAGGAATCGATCTATCCGCGCAGAATGGGGAGGCAGGATACGACAGGGCCGGTCTGAAGGAGTTACTTCGTCAGGTGCGAAGGCAGGTCGATGACTTTGTCGGCGACACGCCTCAGTTTGATGATATGACGATGCTCTGTCTGAAATACCGGTAGGGTACAAGTCACACCCGGGGAGTGAGATTCGCAATTGTTCTATCAGACTGCTTGACAATAGGCTGGCAGATATGGCATCCTCATTGCGGATGAGAATGATGGGATGGTGAGCAGACGGCGGGGAGGAGTTTGTCCGCCTGTTTGGCTTGTACAAGGGTTTTTCGTATGACGCTGGAGATTTTGTTGTTGACGATAGGGGGATATCTGTCAGGAAGTGTCCTCTATGCATATCTGATTCCTTACCTGCTTTGCGGGATCGATATCCGTGAGGCGAGCAGGGACGGAAACCCCGGAACTGCGAATGTGTTCCGGATCTGCGGGGCGAAGGTCGGCACCCTGGTTGCAGCCATGGAATTTGCGAAAGCGTTCGTTCCTGTCGCGGCGGCGTTGAGCTTGCTGGATCAGGAGGCAGCCGGCTGCTGGTTTGCGCTGATCATCCTGGCTCCGGTATTCGGACATATGTATTCCGTCCTGAATCTGTTCAGGGGCGGGGTCGGGATCGCGGCGGCATTCGGAACCATGATCGCCATTTTCCTGGAAACAAGGCTGCTGATCGTGGCGGTACTGTTATATGTGATCGGACGCTTCGGGATCCATTTCAAACGGGATCTTTACAGGACGGATTTTGTATTCCTGACGTTCTTGCTGATCCTTCAGGTGCTTCATCTGAATCCTGCCTACAGGCTTGCATACAGCATCATCAGTGTGGCCGTTCTGTTCAAGAACCATTTCCTGAAGACAGTCTACGCGATTCCGGCGGGCATGACGCCGTCCTCCGCGGGGGTAGCGGCGAAGAAGTAGAAGCTGTATGAAATCAGGTGTGGCTTGTAACCGAGGCGGGATCTTTGGTTTTATTCGTTAAAACAGTGGATGACAGGCTCATTCTTTTCTAATATAATGAGATGAAATCTGTGAAATGATATAAGATAGGAGGGTTCCTTTATGAAAGCGATTTTGGCGTGGATTTTGTCGATGTTTCTTTCGTTTGGCGCAGGCGTTTCCACCGGACGGGATTATCAGTCGGATACGGAGCTTGAGCAGAAGGTTCAGGCGCATATGGATGTGATCGTGGACGAGGCTGCAGGGATCGTGGATGATGTCTCTGAGGCGGCCAGGTCGCGCAGGGAGACGCTGGAGTCTGAGCTTAAGGAAAGCGACAAGTACAAGAAGGCGGAGCAGTTTGTCAACGATGTCCAGGAGATCGCGGACAACACGGCAGCCGACATCGAGGCGCATTTCGGTACCGGCGAAACCGAGACGGAAGCGGAGACAGAAGCGGAGACACAGATACAGGAAGAAACAGTTACTGCGTGATTGGTGCCTATGCTGGAAATAAAAAATATTTATAAAGAATACAAGACAGGTACGCTTGTCCAGAAGGCTCTGGACGGCGTATCTTTGTCGTTTCGGGAAAGTGAATTTGTCGCGATCCTGGGACCCAGCGGTTCCGGGAAGACAACACTGCTCAATATCATTGGGGGTCTGGATCACTGCGACAGCGGGGAGCTGGTGATCAACGGTATTCCGACAAAGGAATATAAGAGCCGGGACTGGGATGCCTACAGGAATCATTCGGTGGGTTTTATTTTCCAGAGCTATAATCTGATCCCCCATCAGTCGCTTTTGAGCAATGTGGAGCTGGCGATGACCCTTGCGGGAGTTGGCCGGAGTGAGCGCAGGGAAAGAGCGGCTAAGGAGCTGGAAAGAGTCGGCCTGCGGGATCAGATGCATAAGAAGCCGATGCAGCTTTCCGGCGGTCAGATGCAGCGTGTGGCGATCGCCAGAGCGCTGGTGAACCATCCGACGATCGTGCTTGCGGATGAGCCGACAGGCGCGCTGGACAGCGATACCGGAGAGCAGGTGATGGAGCTGCTTGCACAGGTGGCAAGGGATCATCTGGTGGTGATGGTTACCCATAATCCGGAGCTGGCGGAGCGCTATGCGACCCGGATCATCAAGCTCAGGGACGGGCGGGTAAAGTCCGACAGCGATCCCTATGACCCGGCTGGCGGGCGCAGCTGCCTCACGGAGAAGGCAGAGCAGCCCTTGGATCATGAACAGGAGGCATCCGGCGCGCAGCATCGGCCAGACTCCGGGTCGGATGGGCAGGCGGCTTCCAGATGCGAGAACCAGCAGGAAGCGGATGCTGAACCAGGGAAAATGGACAGGAACCCGGCCGGTGTATTGCGGCCAGGGCGCAAGCCTTCCATGTCATTTCTTACGGCACTGTCTTTGTCGGTATCGAATCTGCTCTCCAAGAAGACAAGGACGATCCTGGTGGCCTTTGCCGCGTCGATCGGGATCACGGGAATCGCGCTGATCCTGTCGCTGTCCACAGGAGCCCATGATTATATCAACCGGATGGAGGAGAATGCGCTCAGCGAGTATCCGCTCCAGATCACGTCTTCCTCGTTTTCGATGGAGTCGACGATGGCTGCATTTTCCCAGATGGGAATGATGGGCGGCGTTCAGACGCCACAGACTGAAACAGGGCATGTAAAGGAGCAGCAGATCCTGGGCAGCATGATCGCCGGGACCGGGACGAATGACCTTGCGTCCCTGAAACGATGGTTTGACAGCGGATACAGCGGGATTGATGAGGTAACGCGTTGCGTCAGCTACAGCTACGGGATCAGCCCGCAGGTGTACCGCAAGGAAGAAAACGGGTATCGTCAGGTCAACCCGGATCAGACCATGTCTGCTGTGGGGATCTCCATGAATGAGAACCTGACTTCGGCACTGAGCGTGTGGAACAGCAATGATACGTTCTGCATGCTGCCGGAAAAGGAGGAGATGTATAAGGACTCCTACAAGGTGCTCGCCGGACACTGGCCGCAGGAAATGAATGAGTGCGTGCTGGTGCTGATGCCGGGCGGCGGTGTTCCGGATTACCTGCTTTATACGATGGGACTGAAGGATGTCTCCCAGCGGGATGAAATTATTTCCCATGTCATGAACGGGGAAGCTGTGGACACCTCCATGCGTAAGTCAGGGGAGTATGCCCCGGAGGAATTTCTCGGGATCTCCTTCCGTGTACTGCCCGCCTGCAGGATGTATGAAAAGGATCCCAGACTGGGCGTCTGGATCAGCCGGGCGGAGGATCCGGAGCGTATGAACAGCCTGCTCGAGGATGCCAGGGAGATTCAGATCAGCGGCGTCGTCATGCCGGAAAAGGAGAATGCGGTCGGGATCGTGGAGATGGGGATTGATTATCTCCCGGAGCTGATGGATTCTTTGCTTCAGGATGCGGCGGACAGTGAGATCGTACAGGAGCAGCTGGCACATCCGGACGTGGATGTCCTGACAGGAGCCGCTTTTGGAACGCAGAATCCAAACCTCTTTGCCGGAATAGCGGACATGATTGAGATCCATCCGGAGAAGCTGCCGGACGCTGTGAAGTTTGACTGGGAAGGGCTGGACAAGGTGCTGGAGGAGCATGGACGGCTGAGTACGGTTCAGACTGTCCGCATCATCCGGGAGCTGAGCCGGACAGGAAAATCACCTACACTGGAGGAAGTGCTTAACAAAGACCTGCTCCCTGCCCTGATGGAGCTGTTTCAGGTAGATGAGAGCAAGATATCGGAAGCAATCACGATCCAGATGGATGAGGAGCGGATGCGCCAGATGTATTACTCCCAGTCCATGGAACAGGAGGCGAGCCTTCGGGGGAACCTGCTCAGATTCGGCTACGCGGATCCGGATGTGCCGGCGATGATCACGATCTATCCGAAGAACTTTGAAAGCAAGGATGCGGTGATCGCCATCCTGGACGCGTACAATGCGACCATGGAGAAGGAAGGCTATCCGGAGAAGGTGATTTCCTACACGGACTATGTAGGATCCCTGATGAGCTCGGTGACAACGATCATTGATGTGATTACTTATGTGCTGATCGCTTTCGTTGCGGTTTCTCTGATCGTATCTTCTATCATGATCGGGATCATCACCTACATCTCTGTCCTGGAGCGGCGCAAGGAGATCGGGATTCTGCGCGCGATGGGCGCCTCGCGGCACAATATCACCCAGGTGTTCAATGCAGAGACGTTCATCATCGGAATCATGGCAGGCATATTCGGCATCGTGCTGACCCTGCTTTCCCTGATCCCGATCAATATGGCGATTCATTCTTATACGGATCAGCCGGTATCGGCATTCCTGCCCGCCGGCGCGGCACTCATCCTGATTGGGCTCTGCGTGATCCTGAACCTGATCGGCGGATTCATCCCGGCCTTCAAGGCATCCAGGCAGGATCCGGTGTCGGCGCTCAGAAGTGAGTGATCTGCCGGACCTTCCCGATGATATCAGGTATGACTTGTAACCTTTATGGCAAAGCCCATTACAGGATTCTGTAGTGGGCTTTGCTGTATACGATAGGGAAAAAATAATCAAAGAAGGGAAAAAAGCATTTCATGTTGAAAACACTGCTGCGGTATTTCAGGCCGCATAGGAAACTTTTTATTCTGGACATGATGTGCGCGGTGCTTGCCGCGGGCATTGACCTTGCATTTCCAATGGTGTCCAGGTATGCCATGTATACCTTGCTGCCGGACCGTCTGTTCCACGCGTTTTTTGCGCTGATGGCAGTGGTCGGGGCGTGCTATTTGCTGAGGGCTGTGTGTTATTACATCATGACGTACTGGGGGCACACCTTCGGAATCCGGGTTGAGACAGATATCCGGGCGGATCTGTTTGACCATCTGCAGGAGCTGGATTTTGAGTTTTATGACCAGATGCGTACCGGAAACCTGATGAGCCGCCTGACGGGGGATCTGTTTGAGGTGACGGAGCTGGCGCATCATGGGCCGGAGGATCTTCTGATCTCGGTTCTCACTGTGGCGGGATCCCTGATCATTATGTTTACCATCGAATGGCGTCTGGCCCTGGTGGTTTCTGTGCTGATCCCGGTCTTCCACGCCATCACGATGATGCAGAGGCGGAACATGTCACGCACGTCGTCCAATGTCAAGAAAAAGCTGGCAGGCATCAACACGGATATCGAATCCAGCCTGTCGGGTATGAAAACATCGAAGGCTTTCGCGAACGAAGCGGTGGACAACGCCCGTTTCAGGTCGGCGAACCAGGAGTACCGGGGCGCGAAGAAGGATTTTTACCGGGCCATGGGAATCTTTAATGCCTCCCAGGAGTTCTTCATGGGGATCCTTCCGGCGGTCGTGATCGCAGTGGGCGGCATCCTGATTATGCAGGACCGGTTGAATTATATCGACCTGATCACATTTACCCTGTTTGTCAGCTCCTTTGTAACGCCGATCCGGAAAATGGCGCAGTTTGCTGAGACCTTTGCCAGCGGCATGGCAGGACTTCGCAGATTTGAGGAAGTGATGGCCATGAAACCCTCCGTCAGGGAAAAGCCGGATGCTGTCGAGCTTCAGGTCAGGCATGGCAGTGTCGACCTGGATCATGTGAGCTTTTCTTATATCCATAATCCGGAGGTGCTGCATGATATCGACCTGCATGTCAGAGGCGGGGAGATGATCGCCGTGGTGGGCGCTTCCGGCGGAGGCAAGACGACGCTCTGCCATCTGATCCCGCGTTTCTATGACGTGGAATCCGGATCGATCCGGATCGATGGAATGGATATCCGTGATGTGACAAAGAAATCCCTTCGCAGCAGTGTCGGCATCGTGCAGCAGGAGGTATTCATTTTTGCGGATACGATTCGGGAAAACATCCGTTATGGCAGACCGGGGGCATCTGACGCAGAGGTGGAGGAGGCTGCAAGGCGGGCGGAGATCTATGAGGATATCCTGCATATGCCCAAAGGTTTTGATACCTATGTCGGGGAACGCGGTACCAGGCTTTCCGGCGGCCAGCGGCAGCGGGTATCGATTGCGCGGATCTTCCTCAAGGATCCTGCGGTGCTGATCCTGGATGAGGCAACCTCCGCATTGGATACGATTACGGAGGAGCATATACAGAAGAGCTTTGATGCACTGATGCGCAGCAGGACATCCTTTGTCATTGCGCACCGGCTGTCCACGGTCAGGAATGCGGACCGGATCGTTGTGATCGAGGATGGTCAGATCAGGGAAATGGGAACGCATGAGGAGCTTCTGGCATCTGGCGGCGAGTATGCCAGGCTCTACGAAGCGCAGGAGTTATAAAGAGTGGCGTTTCACCCAGGCGGAAAAACCGGACGGGATGGAGGGGAACTGGATGAGGCACGAGGCTCCATCCAACGTGTCCAGAACCTTGCAAAGGAGGTTTCCGCCAGCCTGGATCTGAAGGTTGTCATAGACCTTCAGGTCTGCCTCCGTTTCCAGGACGGCAGTGAAACGGCCCAGGGCCGTAATACCGCCATAATGGAACTGCTCCTGGACGTGCTTGTCTTTGATGAAGGAGAAACGGACGGGAAGAGGAGCGGGCAGCTGCTTTTGCGTGTCGCTCTTGGTCTTGATGGATACGTTGTAGGGTTCACCGATGCCGGTCACATGGGTCAGGACAATCTCATGGTCCACGCCCTTTGGCTGAACGGTCAGCTCCCGCTCGACTGTCAGAGGGCTGGAGATGGCATCGCGCATAGACGGGGAGATCAAAACCTGGCCTCCGATCGTGTAACTCTCAATCCGGCCGCACAGGTTCACCTGATCCCCGACGACACCATATTTCATTCTTTTTTTGGAGCCCACATTGCCAACGATCATATCGCCCGTGTTCAGGCCGATCCCCATCTCGAGCCGCGGATATCCTTTTTTTGCATTCCACTGGTTGACCTTGCTCATGGCGTCCTGCATGCCGATGGCTGCGGCGACGGCCTCCTCAGCATGGTTCCCGGAAGGGATCGGCGCGCCAAAGACTGCCATGATTCCATCTCCGATAAATTCAATGATGGTCCCGTGGTATTGCTGGATGACTTCTGTCATGGCAGCCAGGTAATGATTCAGCATCGAGATCAGGTCTTCGGCATCCATCTGTTCGGAGAGGGCGGTAAAGCCTCTCAGATCACTCATCATGATCGAAAGCGTCTGCTTCGTACCGCCTAGCTCCGGCCTTTTTTTCTTATCCAGAAGCTCCTGAACCAGCGTATCGGAAACATACATGCCAAAGGTTTTCTGCAGGAGGTCGTTGCGCATCTCCAGCTGCCGGTTCATCTTGCTGACACGTTCGATGTCCTGCGAGAGGTCTTTCATCTCCTGGAGCTTGCTCAGGTCCATGAAGGCAATGATGAACCCTTTTTCATTCTCCGTCAGCGAAAAAAAGGAAACAAAGACTCTCAGGTGCTTTGTTCCGCTTTTGGTATGGAAGGGAACGACAGCCTCGCTTCTGCCTCTGGATGAGTAGACTGCATCGAGGACGATCTGGGAAAAGGCGTCATTTTCCGGATCGTTAAAGAAAAGGGCTGCAAACTTCTGCTGATGGATCCTGTCCGACGGAAGATCGAGGAGCTCGCAGGCAGCATGATTCGCGAACAGGATGGTTCCGGACGTGTCCGTCATCATGATCCCCTCGGAGAGGCTGTCTATGATATGATACTGTGTCTGAATGGAGATACTCATTGTTTTACGCTCCTGACAATGCAACCGGATTCCGACCTGTAAGATCGGAGAAAAAGACAGGCAGGATATTTAAGTGAATTGTTTATAGAACCTGACAGCCGAGCCTGCCGCCGGCAGGCTCGGCTCATGCGTTCCGGATACAGTTCCGGAATCTGTGGGTTATCTTCCCTCTGCTTTCTCAGCGATCTTTCCGCATACTTCCAGATACTGTGCGGTGAGGACTCTCAGCCTGGAGGAAAGATGGCGCAGGATCATATCGATCTTGCTCGGATTCTTCTCGAAAAGCTCTTTGAAATCAGCAGGATAGATGATCTCGACGGTTGTATCCTGATCGATTGCAACCGCAGTCGCGCTTCTCGGCTGACCGGAGACCATCCCCATCTCGCCGAAGAAATTGTCTGCGGCAAGCGTAGTCAGCAGTACCTCGTCAGGCGTGCCATAGTTATTGTAGATCCCGACACGGCCCCAGTGGATGTCATACATGCACTCCACCAGATCGCCTTCCCTGCAGATCACGGTTCCGGCAGGATAAGATACGACATTCTTCGCAAAGCCTTCCGAATGCTTCTTCTTTGCCTTCTTTTCACGGACGGACTCCGCGCTGGGCTCCGGGATCTCGTTCGGCATGGTCTTGTAGTAATAGGTATACTTTCTCAGGCTGCGGAGGAATTCTTTATCCGGATCCAGCCCTGCGGCACCGACCTGCTCGGCGATCGCCTTGGCTTTATCATAATCCCTGGTGAGGTCACGGAGCCGGGTGCTGAGTGCTTTCATGAGCTGAGTGATGCGGTCAGGGTCTTTCTCGAAAAATGAATTCAGCTCCGCCTCGGAGATCTCGATGAGCTTCGTGCCGTCTTCCTGGCAGACCGCGTCCGCGCTTCTCGGGAACGTGTCGATGACTGCCATCTCACCTACGAACTGTCCCTTGGTCAGATCGGTGAGCTTCAGAGAATCATGCCCGTCCGGATCTCTTGCGAAGATGCCGACGGAACCCTCTTCGATCTGATAGAAAGTGCTGCCCAGTTCACCCTGCTGGAAAATGATGTCTCCTTTGTTAAAAATTTTCTCCGCCATAATAACGCTCCTTTGTGTAAGATGTGGTGACGCTCCCGAATCCTCAGGATAATCCGGAGAAACGATGAAAGGTCTTCGGAAGACGCCGATGATATCTACTGGAAATTATATCACAAAGCTTTGGCACTGTACAACTTACAACAAAAACATCAGGCCCCGCGCGGGATGTGGAACACACCCGGAGCGGGGCCTGATGTGCTTTTCGATCAGGACTTATTTTTAGAAGTGCTTATCGAAAAGCGTTTTTACGGGAATGATCCCGCAGGAAACGGTTATTTTGTCATAGACTGGGGCATATTGTACCTGGCGAAACCATAGATGCTTCCGTTGAATGCCGACAGGCTGTACAGGATTGACCCTGCATTACTTCTGAAGTATTTTGCCAATTTTTCCGCCAGCGAACTCTTTCTTGAGTTTGCAGCTGAGAAATGTCTGTTTCCATAAAAAGTTGTAGCTGTATTCGTCATAATTCCACCTCCAATAAATCATTTCTTTGTCCTTATGACGGTTCCCACTATAACGCTGAAACGGGGGTCGGATAAGGTTGCTTATTGACCTGTTTTGGGTTAATATTGACATATGTTTCAGAAATGACAGGTTTCCTTTCTGACAGCTTCCGGGCCGAAAGGAGACAGAAAAAGAGGCGGAGAGCGAACAGGGGAAGATATATGGGACAGGACGGAAGCAGGAATTATGGACACAGGCTCAAGCATTTTGAGGCGCAGGAAAGCAGGCTTCAGGTAGATTTCGTGACTGACCGGGGGCAGTATCATGCCGCGCACTGGAACAGCAGCCTGGAGATCATTTACCTTCTGAATGGAAACGCAAGGATCCTTCTGGACGGACAGCAGGTATCCCTTGTGCAGGGGGAATTCATCGTGATCGATTCAGGACGTGTCTTTGAACTGCAGTGCAAGGAAAGCTTTATGCAGATCAGGATCCGTGCGGACAAGGAATTCCTCTCTGCCCGCGCAGGAGACCTTTCACAGCGGGAGGGGATCGTCAACAGGCGTTACTTCTGCCTAAGGGAGAGCCTGAAAGAAGAGCAGCTGGATGGGTTCCTTGAGATCTGCGAACTGTTTAAAAGGCTGGTACCGCTTTATATCAATGAACCGACCGGGTTCCGCCTCAAAACGGAATCGATCGTACTGGACATCCTTTACCACCTGGTCCAGGATTTTTCGGAGGAAGTCAAGGGAGGGCAGATCCCTGAAGTGACGCAGGATCTTGAACGAGTGAGGCAGATTCTTGCATATATAGAGGAAAATTACGAGAAGCCCCTGTCACTTCAGACAGTTTCTTCCACCTTTGGGCTGTCGCGGGAATATTTCAGCCGGCTGTTCCATCAAAGCATCGGGATGACCTTCCTGGAGCACCTCACCGGAGTGAGGATCGCACATTTCTACCACGACCTCATCACGACCGACGAGCCGATCATGAAGCTGCTGGAGGACAACGGGCTGACAAACTATAAGCATTTCCGGAAGCATTTTAAGGAACTGTACGGCTGTTCACCGCGCGAAGTGCGCAAGATTATTCTATAAGTTACAAGTCACACTCTGGCCAGGTCACAGTTCACGGAACGGTCGGGCAGGCTATGGATTGCACGAGGAGGGCATCCGCAGCGTCGGTTCTTAGCGAATGCAAGCCAAAGGCGCAGCATGAGCTTAGAACCGCTACGCGAGGACATAAGCGCGAGCGCC
>ODAI013586099.1_pt1 | contig 20002 bp, 4 predicted proteins | sample 1539321 | NCBI WGS metagenome assembly ODAI01 (sample SAMN02144231, study PRJEB22623) | gut metagenome | biome: sheep rumen | host: Ovis aries | place: New Zealand
CAGCGTCATTATAGCTGTGCGTGTTCTTATCCCTTGAAATAGCCTTGATTGTTACATATCTTGCATTATTAATGATTGTTGCAGCATCGCTGCTCTGCGCAAGATTAAGTCCGTTTGCCTTATCGTAAGTAAACCAAGCCGACGGGGTCTGAGAGCCGTCCGCATAAACCTGATAGATAATATCATCCTGATAATTTGAAGTATCTACCATATATATAATACTATTACTATTATATACACTCTTACCTGCCGCATCGGCATAGATTACGAAATCGCTCTGTCTTGCGAGTGTAAGAGAAACAATTTCAGACTTACTTGTCTTACCGTTTTCAGTATAAAAGGACTGAACCTGTACGGTTGAAACACTCGGGTAAACTCCGTTTACACGCGGGAACACGCTGATATCATTGCCGATTAAGTAGTTGTTCCAGTTTTCGCCGTCGTACGAATACTTAACCTCGATATTGCCGTAACCGTTTACGCCGCTGTTAATTGTACTCTTAGCCGCAGTAACAGTCTGCGTTACAGGTACAAGCGAATTAGCAGTAGGACCGCTGATGCTCGGCGCGCCGATAAAATAGAAGGTCTTTGTTACCTCATCGGTTGTACATCCTGTAGCCGTGCTGTTATCAGTACCCTTTGCCACAACGGTTACGCTTGTATGATTCTTAGCGCTGAACGGCGCATAGGTTGTATTTGCATTATAAGCTACCGTGCCAGAATAATCCGCAGCTTCTGTAGTTGCTTTTCCGTCATAGAAAAGCTTGTAGGTAACTGTACCGCTGTATCTTGTCTCGTCAGAAGCAATCTTGATTGTATCTTCAGGACCAAGGAAGGTTACACCTTCAACTGTCGGTGTATTTGCCGCTGACTTAGGTGCAAGTTTACCGAATGCATCTTCAAGTGCGGCAGCAAGTGAAGCAGCCGTTGTTGTGTTATAGCCGTTTGACGGAAGAGCCGCCATATGATTCTTGGCATTTGTATATGCTGTGAAGAATGCATCATAGTTAGCGAGCTTATTTGACCAGTAAGAATTGTTCTCAAAAAGCTGCTTAGCAGTAACGCTTCCGTATGCGCCGTAGGTGTTAGAAAGACCGTCGGTCATATCACTGCGAAGGGTTGAGTAAGCAGAGTCAGCAGTTGGAGCAGTAATAGTATTCAAACCTGCTGCTGCACCCTCTGCATCACCCTTAGCTTCATTATAACAACTTTCAACATTATTGCTGCTTGCTGTTTTAAAGTATGATGTCATATCATAACCGGTAGCTTCATCATAGTTTTCCATGAGTTGAGCTAATCCGCCTTGTTTGTAATTAGATACATTCGTCAGCAAGGATTTTTTAGCTTCAATTGCACTTGTTACCTGATAATAGTCAACGATATAAATATTGCTCGATGTCGTTGTTGTACCTGATGAACTTTTTGCACCAGTCCAGCCGTCTTTATTGCCAGATTGAAAATATGTAAACTGTAATCCGGTAAACTTTGTAGAAGTTGTTCCTGTATAGTAAGCTATATTCGCATAAAAGCGAGCATTTTTTTGTTCTGTTTGAGGTTGAATTGAATTACTTGTATCACCATTATAATATCCCACTTTATCTATATTAGCGGTCCAAGCTGTATTCCACGAAGGAGCATCACCATTCAATGAATGATATCCTCGCCAAGCTTCTTTAAATTCTATTCCCGAATTATTGACATAAGCATATTGAAGAGTTCGGTTAGCCTTTCCGTTCGCCCAGATTTGAAATAAAACAGGAAAATAAACTTCCGTATTATCACCGTTATAATAAAGCACCAAATCCGAAATTAAAACCTCTTTAATTCTAAGGTTATTAATTTCCGTAAAATTATCTCCAGACCAATTGATTGAATTTGACGAATAAAGAACATTTGAATAACCATTTGTTGCTTCATAATTACTACTCATTTTAACCTGAGCAGTATCTGAATATGCCGTCCATTCTGTCATATTGTTCATAGCTGTATTAAGGGCTGTTGTTGCTGATGAAATCGCAGTATCCGAAGCACCGTAAGCATATGCGTCATATGCTTCGCAAGCGTCAACATACGCACTATAAGCCGCAGCCATATTCGTATACACTTTTCCTGATGACATCATATTCTCATACTTTGTCATAGCAACCTGTAAATCAACAGCCTTGGCTGTATCGTAGAATATTACATTCTTGATATAACCTGTAAAGCCGTTAGTACCGCTGGTATCGGAAGCGCCGATTATATAATCTGTTGCACCCTTGATAACAGCAGCAGCTTCGCTGTCGGATACATTGCCGCCGTTGTTGGTTGAAATATAATTACTCTTAAAGGTCGCAACTAACGAATAGTCCTTATAATAAGAATAAGAACCGTCGGTATTCATTACAACCATCATATTATACCAAGTATTTGCATCATAAGTATTGTTACCAACTGCGGAAGCTGTTACAGAGCAAAAATCAGTACTTGTAAAATCAGATGTATAATAGCCTCTTGTTTTACTTCCGTCCGATATCTCCGAGCGATAGCGGACCCACCAACTCTCTGATGAGCCGTCCATAGAATAACGAGCGGAACCGTTATTAAAGCTGAAATACTTATTATTAAGTCCGTTATTCGTATTATATACATCAAACGAAACAATAAAACCGCTGTTCTCCGTAACATTTTTAAGCGGTCTTGTATCAAGCTTTACATAAGCAGAGCCATTAAAATAAGCCGCATTTTTAGAGTCATCCCAAGTTACACCACTCTGTGTAATTCCGTTTGTCCAAGTATTTTTAGATACAAGGAAATCGGATTGCACGCCACTTGCATCGCTTGCAAAGGCTGTGATGGGCAGAGCCACAAGCGGGAGGCTTGTAACTACCATTAATGCCGAGAGTAAAAGGGATAAAGCTCTTTTACCTAATTTGTTTTTCATATAAATTCCTCCTTATGAATTTGCCGGAGTTCGGCGCACGGGGTGCTTACTGACTACGCAGCCCTGCGGCTTAATCCGACAGCTAAAAATAACAAATTTTCCTATAATTATTATTATCAGAATGTCTATTAATAGATTATATTAGTTACTTGTGTATATTTTTGGAATAAAAAACCGTATAGTCTTACGACTTTTCGAGCGCCCGATGCCCCTGCAAGTATTTGTTGCAATGAGATTATTGTAATGAAAAACGGGAGGGTGCGCAGACCCTCCCTTACAAATATTTGGTGCAATCAGGATTATATAAATGTAATAAATATTATAGATAATAAATAATCAGACAAGTATATGTCCAATAACTAATATTTTGATTATTAAACAAGTTTGTCAAAATGTTCAATAATATCGTTATGAATATGCGCGGATTTGTGCAAACTGTTAACGAAATAACAAAATTTATGAATTTTTAAGAAAATTAACAAAATGTTCAAAAATTCACTTGACATTATTTTAGTATTAATATAAAATAAACTTACAATAATAGCGTAAAATAGCATCTTAAAATATGTATTTGCGCTTCAGGCTTTTCGTATAATAATAATTATGCGAAGGGGAATTTGTTATTTTTTCTGCCGTTTAATTAACGCGGATTTGTGCGTAGTCAGTAAGCCGTTTCCGCCCTTAATTACGGCAAATTCATTAAGGAGGAATTTATATGAAAAACAAATTAGGTAAAAGAGCTTTATCCCTTTTACTCTCAGCTTTAATGGTAGTTACAAGCGTGCCGTTCGCGGCTGTAACTGCAACTGCGGCTAACGGGGATACCCTTTTCCACTACGAATTTGGTCAGACGAATTATGTCGACACTAACAATCCGGCACCACAGACCACTAATAACAGCGGTTATACAAAGGATTCCGACGACAGCAGCTCGACCTACTATATCGGACTGAAGCAGTGCTTTACCAGAACAAGTATTTGGAACAGCTCGTTTGCATATGCAAGTAATCCTGACAGATACTGGTTTTCTGACGGCTGGATGTACGGTCAGGTCAAGGGTATAAGCTCGACTTCTAACAATGTGAACAAGAACTGGCAGATTGACTTTGAGTTCAAATACAACTCGATTAACACTTTAAGGAATACTGCCTACACATTAGGTCTTGCAAGCTCTGATACTACAACAGCATTTTTAGGTATTGCAAATAACGGTAACCTTGTTTATAACGGCACTGCCATTGAAACAGGCGTTTGCTCGTTTACAGCAAATACGGATTACAAGCTCTCTTATGTATATAACGAGGGCAAGTTCAGTGTATACCTTGACGATGTTAAAATGACGAGCATTACAGCAAACGCTGCGCAGAAGGCTGTACTTGAGAGCGTTCACTATGTTGCAATCGGCGGCTCAAATGATGTCGGCACGGGTATGGACTGTTACGAGCTTATCGCTAAGGAGAAGCAGAGCAGCGTAGGCATAGCTTCATATCTTACCGACGAGGCTTCGTTTAATGAGCTTGCTAATTATAAGACGGGTACGGTTACATGGGACAGCACTGAGAAAGCCGCTTATTTTAACGGCGGATATTTTGCAATCCCCGAAAATCCGTTAAGCACCGTTACAAACACAACAGGCTTTACTATTTCATTTGATTTCAAGCGACTTAATACAAATGATAATCAGAGCAGACTGTTTGATATAAACGACAATACGGAAACAAATACATTTGCTATTAACGCAGGCTCGGACAGCGTCCAAGACTGGCGCAGAGGTTTAACACTTGCCAAGGTTAACGGAAGTGAATGTGATTATTATTCAAACGACCTCGGCGACGCTACAATGACCACGGGCGGCGGCAGCGGCTGGGTACCTGCTTCGAATGTATGGTATAACCTCACCGTTGTTATGGACGCTGACGGCTATTACAGCTACTATGTTGACGGTGTTCTGAAGGGCACATTCAAGAACAATTATTCTGACACTGCTATTTCGGGTGACAGAGCTAACGGCGTTACGGCTACTGCTATAAAAGAGCAGATGGCTTCAATGACTCAGGTCAATATCGGTAAATCAATTTACAGCGCTGACCAAACCTTTAAGGGCTATATCAAGAATGTATATGTTGTTGCGCAGGATGTCAGCAACCCGCTTTCTTCAAACGCGACTATTGACGAAGCTATTACATTTGCAGAAGCGAAGCTCACTGTTCTTAATACTAATTCTGTAGCTTTGTATTTAGCATATATTAACGCTCTTGAAGCAATTGACGCTACAACATACGGTAACGACAACAGCGAGCTTGAAGACGCAAGAACTGCACTTATTACTGCTATTAACAATTCTGTAACATGGCCACCTGCATTTAATTCGCCAGCATATATGCATTCTCAAAACGCAACGGGCGGATATGATAATGTTGTCTATAGCTTAAAGAATTCTGATGACACTTTATATAGCGGTGAACTAGACAAAGCTTACATGAGGAGTCATACTTATGTGCCGAAAAACATTATACTTGCTTATGACGGTCTTCATAAAGTTTCTTTCCCTGTTATGTACGGTCAGAAGCGTGATGGTGGCCATTCGCAAAGAATATATAATGTTGCTTTAGTTTCCGGAACAAATCTTGCACTCCAAGAAAATTGGAGGGGCTACATAGATGTAAACGGTAGTTATTCAACCAGTAATTTCCCTTGGGCCGGAATGAATGGCACTACCGAGATTAACTATGTGAACGATTCTTCATCATATATATCGCCTGACAATAACAACACTATTAGAGCTTACTCAAATAAAGTTGTTTACACAGGCTCGGGCAATACAACGGATTATTATGAGAAAATCACATCACTAACATTCAGATATAAAGGTTATTATAGTTATTGGGGCTCAGCAACACAAACACTTGATTGGACGCATAACCCTAATATATATGTCATTAACTATCAACCCATAAGAACAGATGTATCTACTCTTCAGAATCATCTTGTTGGTGTCGATGTAACTAATTATAAAGAAGGCGGTCTTACTGCAATTATGACTGCTTTTGATGCCCTCACTTGCGATAAGGTAAATCCTAATGCATACAGAAACGGCGTTACTATCGACGGAGTAAACTATAAATATACACAAACTTATAACGGCAGTAACGAAACTTCTAATAACTTAGAATCAGTAGTACAAAAGTGTGCAACAGAAATTAAAAATGCACATAATAACTTCACTGATGTGAACACTGGCAGTTCCGATACTCGCACGGCTGCTTATCAGACGCTCAAAAACACTATTGATAATATGAGCAGAACGATTGACGGTACTACTTATTCAATCAAATCTGCTTATCAGGGCGGCGATGACTCTGTCGGCTTCAAGTATTACAGCGACTTCAAAGAAGCATATGAAGATGTTGTTGCAATGTTCGCAGCACTCGACGACAACGACAGCGCAAGCGGTTACGCGGCTAAGACTTCTGAGCAATTAACAGCGCTCAACACTGCTCTTGTAACCGCATTTAACAGACTTGAAATTGTAAGAGTTACACCACCTACCGTTACAGGCGCAAGCTCGTATCTCGGTCCTGCTGATGTTCTTAACTTAACAGACACGAACAGCGGTAACGCAACTTACGACTGGGAATACAGCCTTAACGGTACTTCAAACTGGGTTGACGGAACAGGCGCAAACGAAAACCTCGGCACAGGCACATGCACATTCGCTCCGTTCTCAGTTGAGGCAGTTAAGAATGCGGCTAAAGGAAACAGTAATACAATTTACATCCGAGGCACTGCAACAATTGACGGTACAAAAGTTCCTTCAGCAGCAACGCAGTATACTTATTTCACAGCGCCTACTCTTCCGAGAGAAGACGGTGAAATACTCACGAATAACGAAACCGTTACTTATACAACAACTCAGGCAGGCGCAAATGGTACACTCCAGTACAGCGTAAACGGCGGTGTGAGCTATGTTGACGGCAGCAGCTATACCCCCTTCCCGCAGAATTCCTCAGCGACTTCGGTTTCCTTCTCCGTACGCGAGGTAATAAAGGACGGCAATACGGTTATAGCAACATCCGAGGCTACAAGCCCGATTACACTTTACAAGAGGCCGCAGACGCCGACAGTTGTTGCTGACGGCAACTATGTTGACAACTCACACGGCTTCACCGTAAATGTGAATAACGGCTCAGAGCTTCCTGTTGCAAATCTCCAGTACAAAATCGGAAACGGTCAGTTTACGAATATTGACTACTCGGAAAAGATTACGGGACTGTTTAACGACAATACTCCCGACACTCCGCAGAGCGTAACAATCACTCCGAGAGCGTGGAGAGGTATTGCAAATAACTATGTTGACGGCACGCCGATAACAATTAATTACCTTACAAGACCTACGCTCGGCTACTACAACGCTAACGAAGAGTTAACAACACTCACTAACGGCACTGAGCTTACAAGCGACCAGCTTATTACACTCAGCGGCGTTACGGGCGCAGGCTTCAGGTACTATCTCAGCGTGGACGGTACTAACTGGACCGACCAGCCTATAAGCGTTGCTAACTACACCTTCTCACCGTTTAGCGGCACATACGCAGTTAACGGACAGCAGGTTAACTTCGCTAACAAGGTTAAGGTTTATGTTAAGGCTGAGGCTACTCACAGCGGCAGCGTATCGGTAGCAACCGACCCCGTTTATGTTTACCTTAAAAAGAGCGCTCCGCTCGAGGTATACTTCGCTGACGACGCGACGGGTACAAGAAACGCAAGCAAGTTCGGCGCTGACGGTGGCTTCTACATCAACACTAACCTTTACAGCGGCGAGCAGCTCTATTACAAGGTTATCGCCGACGGCGTTGAAACATGGGAAGCAACTCCGTACAATGTAAACAGCGGTATTGATTCCGACAGATACACAAACAACACTTCGGTTATTATCGAGTTCTATGTTGAGAAAAACGGCGGCAAGACATTATTCGCCAAGGGTAGCTTCGTTAACGAGACATACAATGACTTTGTTTTCCACGAGAGCTTCGACCACGCAAGCACAAGCGGAACAACACTCAACCTCAGCAACGGCGGCACTGCTCTTATTTCCGGCGGCAGCGGCACAGCTTCCGTACTTGAAGGCGGCGGCTGGATTGACAGCAGCGGTAATTCTCCCGACTGGAGAAACGATGTTCTCAAGATTAACGCTAACAGCACCGCTCCCGGTAACTTCATCAGGCTTAACACAAATCCGCTTTCCGACCCGGGCGTTGCTACAATGGCTAAGCTTAACGGCGTAACAATCAGCTTCTGGCGCTATCTTGAAAAGAACGGCGCGTGCGCTGACCTTACTGAAGATTCGGGCGACCCGACAGGCTACAACTGGCGTAACGCTATTGCCTTCGACGACGGCGACAGCACGAACAAGCAGGGCTATTACCTTGTTGAAGTTAACGGTACTAACTCAATCTGTGAAACACAGGGCACTAACTACTACGACTACACTCAGGAAAATCAGGACCCGACGGGCCACGCGGCAGGTAACAAGCGAGGCAACTGGGTTAATGTTGTAGTTACAATCGACCCCGCTAACGGCGTAACGCTTTACACCAACGGCGAGCCTCACGAAATGAAGGCTAACTACCCGAAGAAGGGCGGCGAGTTCGCTTCTCTTACAGAAGGTCAGGTTGCACAGCGGATTATTGACTTAATCACCTCCAACAGTACAAATATGTATTTCAACTACGGTGATGGATGGGAGGGCAACGATTACGACCTCTATCTCGACGACATCCGTATTTACACAGGTGTTAAGACTCAGCTTGATATCAACAATATGTACATCGACAGCGACGCTGATATTCAGACTGACTTAACCTCAACCTCACACGACCCGACGAATGTTACTGTTTACACCCTTGCACACAGTGTTACTTACACAGCATATGACGAAAACGGCAATGCCAAGTCAGTAACGCTTACAGCAGGCACAACAGTAGGTCAGGAGGTTATCGACTACTGCGGACTTAATTCGATTGCAGGACAAGGCGATGTAACAAAGATTGATTACTACAGCTTTGGTACAGGCATGACAATCTACCATTATAATAATGAAAATAATAAATGGGAGGTTGTCGGCGACGACGCAGGCAGGTGCGGTTATCAGAACCAGAAGCTCTTCGGCGCTGAGTACCGTACAGCCGACGGCATTAAAGAGGCTCTTGATTATGCCGCTACGGACAGCCGTACAGGCGCAGGCTATCTTGTATGGGCACCGCATGTAATGTTCAACCTTTACACAGGCACATGGATGTACTACGGCTCAACCTCGAGCTGGGGTTCAAGCACCTCCGCAATCTTTGTCTGCGACGGCGAAGCGGGCGGAAGCATCGAAGGACCTTACGACTACAGGCAGATTGTTTACCAGTCAAGCGCACATCCGAACGCTATCGACGCGTGCGTATACTACGCTTACGACAATACAGGCAAGCCGATTACAAATAATCTTTATATGGCATTCGGCTCCTGGGGCGGCGAGAGATGTATCGCTCTTAAAACCCTCTATGCAGACGGCGACGGTAACACCTATACCACAGCATTTGACGATAACAGCTCAAAGTTCCTCTGCAACGGTATTAATAATACCCTTGAGGGCGCATCCGACGGCGGCTCAGGCGAGGGCGCGTATATCATCTATGATAACGGTTATTATTACCTCTATGTATCCTATGGTCAGAATACGGGCTCATATGTTGAGCGTGTATTCAGAAGCACAAGCCCGACGGGCGGATTCGTAGATTTCAGCGGTACTTCCGCACTTGACAACACAACCCATATCGTACACGGCGGTCAGCTTCTTGCTCCGTTTGATATGTCAAACTACGATTACACCTTCGTTTCAACGGGCCACAGCTCGGCGTACAAGGCTGTTAACAGCTACGGCGAGATTGTAACTGTTAACGCGGCTCACGCAAGACCGCTTGCAAACGACAATCACGACTGGAAGGGACTGCCCGACGGCGCGCTCGCAACAAGGCAGTATGACTCCGGTCACACCGGCGAAACCACCGGTCCTACAGGTAATATCAGCCTTGTTAACCTTATCGGTTACACCTCTAACGGCTGGCCCGTACTCCTCCCCTATCAGTACGACGGTACGGATACTGTTAAGCAGGCTACAATGAAACTCGACGCTAAGAAGCTTGAGGGCGTTTACGCGGCTGACGACTTACAGACAACCGAGTATTACAACTGGGCTAAGGAGTACACCTATACAATCGTCGCTGACGACGATGACGAAACGGGCATGAGCCTTTATGAGTACGGTACTGACAACAACGGTACTATATTCACAAACTATATTGTTCTTTCGGTAGGTACCGACGGTACGCTCTACGCTAACTACTACGATTCAAAGGCAGCATATACTGCTACCCCGAGTGATATTAAGTATTACGGCGTAGTAGGTATGCACGGCGATGAGATATGCATCTCAATGATTTGCTCGGAGGATTACGAGTACACCTGGACTTACCGTATCGGCGATATTCCACAGTCAGAGGATGTTAACGCACCTGTTGACTGCGTATCAATGGACGGCGTAATCTACACCCATTTGGCAAATGATGATTATACAAAGTTCGGCTATGAGATTTCCGATAACTTCAATTACGGAACTTCGAACGCATCGGGCGAAAAGTATACAACCATCACAACAAATTATCCTGCAAAGATTGACACCAGCAATCCGACTGCAATCTACTGCTTATCGGATGAGGCTCTTTGTAAGACGGGCGAATACTCGGGCGGTTCATACACTGCAGTTGCTCTTAACGACAACAAGTGGTATGACGATTCGGGTAACAAGTATACCGACGCTGAGGCAATTGCAGCAAACGGCGTTGGCAGTAACGGCTCAGTCCTCCACAGGCTTTACGGCGTACAGGGCTATGTTTCAAATTACTACTTTGACCCCGAAACCGGCGAATATGCGGATTCAGGCGTACAGCTTATTATCAGCTACAGCAATATTGAAACAGGCGCAGCTTACAGCGAATTTGAATTCTGTTATGTAATGGCTAACCCCGGCTGGGCTCATACAATGGCGGCTACGAGAAATACGCAGCAAGACACGGTAGGTAATGACAGGCGTTCTTCCTACGGTATATTTAACCGCTTTGTAGGCTCCTACGGTAAGGCAACGCCTACTTATTCACATCTGCTTTATGATGCTGCTAACGGCTCAACCACCGATACGGGTTACGGTAACGGTTCTTCAAAGTATGTTACAAACTTTGAAACCTTAACAGATTCAACGCAGGGCGTAACCTTCAACACCCTTGCGGGAATCAGGGATACCTTTGTTACAACATCGGATAAGGTCGGCGTTAATTCGGGTTCGTATTCGGTAATTGAGCATAACAATAAACAGCCTAACGCATACACCGCTTCTCCCGACCTTGTTGATGTAAGCTATTATATCGACTATTCGGATAAGCAGCTCTATCTTGCAAACGACCCGAATTACGGTCTTATTACCACCGATAACAACGGCGTTCCGACGGGTTACCAGTTCAAGATGAAGACCTCGAACTTCCTGTGGGCTAACTACAAAGATGCTTCAATCTTCAACATTTCATCCTATGCGATGAATAATACGGGACTTAATGTAAGTTATTCATCCACGGGCGACGACGGAACGGGACTTGTTTCTTACAATACGGGCGAAGCACAAGGTAATCTCAGCCTGTCAGGTAATATGTATACAAACTTCGACTCCTTCAGGTCCGATGTAACATTTGAAGGAAAACGAACCTTCTATGAGGAGGAAATGCTCTTCCATACGGACCAGAGGAAAGACAGTAACTCACTGTACACCTGGGGCTACAGAAATCAGCTTCTCTACTACTTCTCGGGCAAAAACAATTATGCGACTGCATCCTGCAGAATAGGTGATGATTCCGACGATGGTTATCTTGACGGCACAGGTCAGAACGGTACCGCGCCGACTTATTACAACTTCAAGAATAATAAGGCGTACGCAACCGCAGCAAACGGTAAGAACGGCACTAATCAGTGGCAGGGCGTAGCAACCTTCACGGGTAAGGACAGCGTAATCCCCAACACCTACACCAAGACCACAAAGGGCTACTGGTATAAGCACACCGTAAACAAAAATACAAAGATGGATTATACCACCGATTTGACTACGGCACAGTCCGCGGGCGAAGGTAACTGGGGCGAGCTCGATGTATCGGCAGAAACCTATGCTAACTACATTCTTGAAATGGGTAACTACCATAAGGTTTCAGATACAGATACTGACGGCGGCCGTTTCATAGGTAACGAAACCTACCATTACTACAATATCGGCGTAAGCACCTGCGACAAGGGCGCTGCAAGAGCATTTGCAAAGAATTATCTTCGTAAGCAGGTTGCTGTAGATATAGCTGCTGACGGTACGGCAACCGTAAAGACAAACGAATACGGCGAGCCTATCTACCTTGACAGCGAGGGTAACGAAACAAGCAATGTCAGCGAGGCTGCTACTATCAACCCGCAGAACTTCACCCTTTCGTCCTATCAGGATTATATCGACGCAGTTGCAGAGCTTAACTACTTTGTTAAGAATCCTACAAACACAACCTTTAAGGATTATGCAAACAGCGGTTCTAACGCTTCTACAGAATATGTAACCGCTTACCACGACGGTATTCCTTACTATGTAAGCGACATTGACGGCGAAAACATCTTTGGCGACGAAGGCACTGTCAACACCGACGAGGTACAGGCACGGCTTATCAAGAATGTAATCAAAGCTTACGAAAACCTCTTCAGCAAGCAGGACTACACCGAGGCTGAGGAAGAGTACGCAAAGATTGAGATTGCAACCACGACCACTACGGACGACACAATCAATGTTTACGCGAATGCTGAGCATACGGGTACGCCTACGGCATTTTACACCAAGGCAGACTACACTGATGATTCGTGGAACAAATTTGTAGAACTTACAAAGGGCGTTGCTCCTGCATTTGACTACGATTCCACAAAGGATAAGGGCGAGGATTCGTGGAGAAGCGTTGAGCTTTCAGGTGCTGAGTACAGAAAGCTTGTAGGCATACTTGAAAATGCCGAGGGCGCACTTATGAAAAAGCTTGACACAAGCGAGCTTGCAAGTCTTGTTGTCACCAAGTCGGACACAAGGGACGGCGGCATCTTCGCTAACGGCGAACAGCGCTACACGCTCCAGAGCTGGCTTGACCTCGACTCAACAATCGGCACGGCTGAGGGTTATATCAACAACCCGTCAAGCGACCCCGACGCAACCTACACTGACGAAAACGGCACACAGCACAGCTTCACCGTAGGTAAATACGATGTAAGGGGCGTAACCAAGTACAACTTTGATACCGTTGTTTACTACGCTCAGGAATTCAGCGCGACGGACTTCACAAAGGCTAACTACGCTCAGGCTACCAACTGTTCAGCCGCTCAGGCGAATATCTACGGACAGCTTGACGCAGGCAACAGCGACGCGCTTATCAACAAGAGCCTTGTGGCTGTTGACACCGCTCAGTCATACGAAACCTACGACGCGGCTTATGCGGTTATTAACAGTGCAATCAACCTTGACAAGTATGTGGACGGCGGCAGAACGCTCATCAGCAACGAGCTTGCTAAGAGGGTAAGCGTATATGACGGCACGGCTCCGACATCAGCTTACGGAAGCGGCACGGTTTACATCACACCTACAAGCGCTCAGGCAACGGCTTACAACACCGCTACGGGCGAAAGCATAACAAGCGAAACGCTCATCAAGAACGCAGTAGGCACAGGTACTGTTGACGCGTACACAGCAGCGCTTCTCAGCACTGCTAACAGCCTTGAGGATGTAAAGAACCTTGACACTTATGTTAAGAAGTTTACAGGTACAGTTCAGGTAACGGATGTTAACGGCGACCCGATAGAGGGCTATGAAACACCCGTGGCTCTCACAAACAGTGATAGAGGCGGAACAAACTTCTACTACGGCGACACCTACGAGGTACCGATTCCTGAGGCAGCTCAGGGCAAGTGCGTAATCTCGGTTACCTACACCGACCCGTATAACGGCGGCGAAACGGTAAGCTCACAGAAGGTAAGCTACAACGGCACCTCCTTCTCGAAGATTGCAAACAACAATATGGAGGTAATCATCAAGATTACCGAAAACACTGACAGGGACGATTACTACAAGGTTCATATCAGAAATCTCTACGGCACAATCGTTGAAACAATCTATGTAACCGAAGCAAATCTTGACAACCTTATCACTTCTGAAAACTGGGAGACAAACTCAACGCTTAACTTCACGGAAATCAGCGGCAGTGATACCCCGACAAGAGTTGCTCCTGCAGTACCGTTCTTCACCTTCAGCAAGTGGCAGTGCTCCAAGAACGCAGGCACCAAGACCGCAACCTTCACACCGTTCTACAATCAGACGGTAAGAGTTGCGCTCAACATCAACGGCGCTGACAGCGTAACAGGCGCGGCACTCACTGAGGGCACAACCTACGACACAGCATTTGATAACCTTGTTACTATTACAACAAGCGGCGTTTACGGCTGGGCAACAGTTGCTTCTGACGGCAAATATCAGATTGCCGCTTACGGCAACAGCGTACAGCTTTACGCAGTATGCGCTGAGACCTTCTACCCGATTACAAAGAGCGGCGACGACTACTATGTAAACGGCAACAAGCTCACCGCGGCGAATGTTGATGTTAAGTTTACGGTTGATACTGACACAAACGCACTTCTCAAGCAGAAGCTCGACGAAAGAAAACCGTTCGTATCACTCATTGATGTTACAACCGTTACAAACAACGGCGGCAGATTCTCTTCAGGCTCTGCATACTGCCGTGTAACTACGGGCGCAAGCGACTACTCCGAAATCGGCGTGCTTGCTACAAGTAAGGTTGTTAATATGACTGATACAGGAATGGTTAAGGGTACTACAAAGGATTACAAGACCTCGACAGTACTCAAGACAGGTCAGTACACCTACACAATCAATTCAACGGGAAGCGGCTTCGCGGCAATCTGCTTCAGAGGTTATATCAGCTATGACCTTGATTACACAGCTAATCAGCAGAGCGCTACGCTCAATGTTCCCGAGTACTCAAATACTTTTATTCAAAGAACGGCTGCCTAAGTCAGCCACAGGAGGATTTGTAATATGAAAAAAATATATGAAGAGCCCTGGGCTGAAATTGAAAGATTCAAAGTGAAATGTATTATCACTGAGTCTCCGAACGAAGGCGGTATCGGCGAAGGTGGCGAAGGCACCAGCGAGCCCGATGAATTCTAAAAAATAAGGGGGACGAAAGTCCCCCTATTTTTTGACTCTTAAAAGTCATTCAGTATTTCAGGCGGTGATGCTATGAAAAAAAGAATAACTGCGCTGATTATTTCACTTGCCCTTATTGTTGCGGGAGCGCTCACCTACACGAGCGTATTTGCAAATTCCGTGCAGTGGCGCTACGACGACGGCACGCAGACGCTTTATATCAGCGGACAAGGCGATATGGACGACTACGCGCAGGCTTTTGACTCCCCTTGGAGCGAGGTTACGCTTCACATCAAAAGACTTGGTGTGGAGGACGGAGTAACCTCTGTCGGCGCAAACGCATTTGCGGGAGCCGTCGGACTTGAAGAGGTAAGCCTCTCAGACAGCGTTACGAAAATCGGCGGCAATGCCTTTGCACAGACGCCAAAGCTTTTAAGCCTTGCGCTTGGCAGTAATATTACCGCTATTTCCGATTTATCGTTTGCCAAGAGCGGCACTGACGACAAGGACGGCTTTATCCTGAGCGTTCAGGCGGGCAGCTACGCGCTTTTTTACGCGGTTAATAACAACATTCCTTTTAACTGCGAAAGCGTCAAATGCGGCGAGCAGGCGGTAAATATAGTCAAAAGCACGGCTATGCGCGCATACTTCCCCTACACTGCAAGGGTGAGCGGTACATTTAATTTTTATTCAATCAGCAAGCATGACCCGATAGGCTATGTTTACGACGAGGAATTTAATCTGCTCACCAAAAACGACGACCACGGAAATGTAAGCTATCAGGGTATGGACAGCTGTGATTTCGGGCTGAGTATCCAGCTTGAAAAGGGCAGGACATATTATTTCGCAACAAATATTTACAGCCCTGTTTCAGCGGCAAAATTCAGCGTGTTTATTATTCCTGTTTCGTACACGGTGAGCGGAAGCATAAGGGCGCTTGCAAGCGCCGACGGCACGGCTTCTCAGGAGCTTCTCACGGGCGCTACGCTAAACGGCGAGGCAACCGACGGCACATACAGCGTAAATGTCAGCGAGGAGGGCTTCACGGGAGTATTTGCCTGCGATGCTGTCAGCCAAACGCACACCTTCTCGGCGGACGACGGCGACAGTATTGATATCGTCCTTCCCGTATGCGACAAAAATGCAGACAGGTATATTAACGCGAAGGACTTTGCGATAATGAAGCAGGAGGCTTCACCGTATATCGTATACTATGAAAATCAGATAAACTATCACTACTAAAGAAAAAACTCTGTGTTTCCACACAGAGTTTTTTTCTTTATTTTACAAGTATTGTATAGCGATGGGGCGGAAGGATTATTCTTCCCTGATGGGAGGTATAATCAAAATGCGGATAGGAATTATCCCATTCCTCACCTACGGTAATAACCGTTTCCTCATCGTTATTATTTATTGCTACGAGAAGCTTACTGTCCTCACATTCACGCACATAGGCAATCGCCGAGTTTTCACAGTATATCGGCTTAAACTCACCTGTTACAAGAGCTTTTGTGCCTCTTCGTATCTGACCGAGCCTGCGGTACCAGCGAAGAAGCTCCTCGTTTGCATTATCCCATTCCATACACGAACGGTTGAAGGGGTCCTTCATACCCTGCATACCTATCTCGTCCCCGTAATAGACCGAGGGCACACCCGGCAAGGTATACTGGATAAGCGACGCCATTTTCAGCATCGAGATACCCCTGAGATAATCATAGGTGTCAAGCCTGTTATTATCGTGCTGCCACTGCCTTCCCTTGCCCTCAGGGTCAGGACCTGCAAGGCGTGTTATCGCCCTCTCGGTATCGTGGGTGCCGATATGATTCATAAGAGAATGAAGCACCTGCGGAGGATAATTCTCCACAATGCTCATAACTGAATTAAAGAAATATTCGCCGCTTCCGAAACGGACAAAATTAAGTATGGCGTCCGCAAACGGATAGTTCATTACCGAGTCAAGCTCATCGCCGAGAAGGTACCTTCTGCGCTGTCCGTAAGCAAACTTATTGGTTGCGTCCTCCCACACCTCGCCGATAATAAGCGCGTCCTCATTCTCCGCTTTTACGGCTTTTCTCAAATCATCAAGAAAGATATCGGGAAGCTCATCCGCAACATCAAGGCGCCATCCGCTTATACCTGAGCGAAGCCATTTACGGACAATTCCGTTTTCGCCGCAGATATACTCACGGTAGCTCTCTTCCTCCTCGATAACCTCCGGGAGAAGCTTTATCCCCCACCACGCATGGTAATCATCGGGCCACTCTATAAACTTGTACCAGCTGTAATAAGGGCTTTCCTTGCTGTTATAAGCCCCCACGCTGTCGTAACTTGAGTACATATTAAAATACTTGCTGTCGCAGCCCGTATGGCTGAACACGCCGTCAAGTATTACAGAGATACCGTACTTTTCCTTCGCTGTTTTACAAAGGCTTTCAAGGTCCTCCTGCGTACCAAGAAGCGAATCAATTTTCTCATAGTCGCCCGTATCATACCTGTGATTTGAATGAGCCTCAAATACAGGATTAATATAAATACAGCTTACGCCGAGCTGGGATATATAAGGCAGCTTTTTTTCGATACCCTTAAGGTCGCCTCCGAAATAATCGTTATTCCAGATTCCGTTCATCTGAGCCTCGTTCCAGTAAGGCTCGCCTCCCCATTCGCGCATAACGCGAGAGGCAGGAACATTTTTCTTAGGCTTTTTTGAATTATAAAATCTGTCGGGATAAATCTGGTAGATTATTCCGCCCTTGATAAAATCGGGCGTTTTAAAGCTTTTATCATAAACCGTCAACTGAAAATCGCTGTCGGACGCATTGATTTCGCCAACGCCGTTACCGTTATTTTTAACAAGGTTGGTACCCCACGGAGTTTCAAGCTCAAAATGATAAAAATAAAGACCGAAGGTGCTTGCCGAAAAGTCAAGCTCCCAGTATTCATCATAATCACCGCACATTCCTGCCCAGAACATATCATAATATACCGGATATTCGCCGTCGCCCTCTTTTCTTATACAGAGGGTGGCGTGATGACAGTTAAGGCTTCTCGGCACAATGATACGGAAATGACATTTCTCATCCGTCGCAAGCGCCGAAATTATTGACTTGTAACTCTTATCCCTTGAATTAAAAACCTGCATAAATACCTTCATAAAGACGGGAGGGTCCCCCCTCCCATCGAAAAATTGTTATTTAGACTTCTTTGAAGTCTTGGCTGTCTTCTTTGCAGAAGGTGCCATCGGTGCGCTCTTCTTTGCGCTCTTTGTTGTCTTTTCCGTCTTAACGGGCTGAGTGTGCCAGATGTTATTTGCATAATCCATAATCGAACGGTCTGCGCTGAACACACCTGCGCCGCTGATATTCATAAGACTCATTTTCACAAATGCCGCTCTGTCTGCATAAGCCTTTGAGATTTCCTTCTGTACCTTCTGGTAATCGGCAAAATCAGCGAGAGCCATATACGGGTCAACATTTGTAAGAGAGGATACAACCTCGTCAAATCTCTTGCCGTTAACACCCTGACGGATAAACTCAATTGCGCTTCTGAGAGTTTCATTATTATTATAATATTGCATCGGATGATAACCGCTGTTCTGAAGCTGTACAACCTCAGGCGTTGTCATACCGAATATGAAAATATTATCCTTGCCGACAGCGTCATAAATCTCAACATTTGCACCGTCCATCGTGCCGAGGGTGAGCGCGCCGTTAAGCATAAGCTTCATATTGCCCGTACCCGAAGCCTCCGTACCTGCAAGTGAAATCTGCTCGGAGATATCTGCGGCAGGCATAAGCATCTCAGCTACAGATACATTGTAATCCTCAACGAATACAACCTTGAGCTTGCCGTTTACATCCTTATCGTTATTGATAAGGTTTGAAAGCGCGTCAATAAGCTCAATAAGCTTCTTTGCCATAAAGTAGCCGGGCGCTGCCTTTGATGCGAAAATATATGTCTTGGGGTGATAATCCGCATTCGGATTTTCCTTAAGCATCTGATACTCGGAAATGATGTTGAGAATATTAAGCTGCTGTCTTTTGTACTCGTGAAGGCGCTTAACCTGTACATCATAGATTGAGTCAGGATTAATCTCAACGCCCTGCTTTCTCTTGAGGTACTCGGCAAAGCGAACCTTATTATCATGCTTAATCATATCAAGCTTTTCAAGCACCTGCTTGTCGTTTACAAAGTCGCGAAGCTTTAAAAGCTCATCGCTCTTGGTTATAAACTTGTCGCCGATAAGCTCTGTGATATAAGCTGTAAGCTCGGGATTAGCCTGACAAATCCAGCGTCTGAAAGCAATACCGTTAGTAACATTCTTGAACTTATCGGGTGTAATAGTATAAAAATCGTGAAATACCGTATCCTTGAGAATCTCCGAATGAAGAGCGGATACACCGTTAACAGAATGTGAGCCTGCAACGCAGAGATTAGCCATTCTTACAACGCCCTGGGATACGATTGCCATACGCTCAACCTTGTCAGCGTCCTGAGTTGCGCCCCATACAAATGCTCTGAAGCGGTTGTCAATCTCCTTGGTGATTTCGTAAATTCTCGGGAGAAGTCGCTTGTAAAGCTCCTCGCTCCAGCACTCAAGCGCTTCCTTCATAACAGTATGGTTAGTATATGCAACTGTTCTTGTAACAATTGACCATGCATCATCCCAGGCGTAGCCGTAGTCATCAAGCATAATTCTCATAAGCTCGGGGATAGCCATAGTCGGGTGAGTATCGTTAATGTGAATTGCTATTTTTTCGGGGAGA
>ODAI013625853.1_pt1 | contig 20000 bp, 12 predicted proteins | sample 1539321 | NCBI WGS metagenome assembly ODAI01 (sample SAMN02144231, study PRJEB22623) | gut metagenome | biome: sheep rumen | host: Ovis aries | place: New Zealand
AACCCTGCAGCAGTCGCTGTGCTTTCCGCAAAGGTGAACGGCTTAGAGAAAACTTGGAATATTTCCATCAATGTGCGTGAGTTTGTTATCAACGACAACGATTTCCCTTGCGACCGAAGCAACTACAACGGCTTCAAGGGCGGCGCTCCTATGTTCTCTCCCGATGGTAAGACCGTGTACAACTTGACTTTCAACAAGATCACGAACGTGATGGCTTATGACATCCTTTCAGGTGCCAAGAAGTGGACTTACACTGTAAATCACTCTTCTTATAACGGCCTCACCGTGAACCCTGTGACCGGTGATATCTACTTCGGAACCACGACCGCCGGCGATTTCTTCGCCCTGAGTCCTGACGGAAATCTGAGGTGGCAGTTCACCGAAGCCGGCAGCATGCAGAGCGCCAGCCCTGCAGTGAGTGCAGACGGTAGCGTGGTGTTCATCATCGATGCCCAGGGCAATACCTTCGCTCTTGATGCAGCCACCGGAGCCAAGAAGTGGAAAGTGGCACTCGGCGCCAAGGGTGCAGGTCTGCTTGTGAACGGAAATGACCTCGTGGTGCTCGTCAACGGTACCAGCAAGACTATCAACTGGCTCAATGCCTCGACTGGCGAAACCATCGTGAGCTACGACCAGAAGATCAAAGCTTCTGATATCTGCGGCGGCTTTGCTGTGTCTCCCGATAAGAAGTATGCCTACTATGGCCATAACAGCGGCGCCGTGTCGAAGATCGACCTGGCTGAGCGCAAGATTCTCGTCGATGCCAAGGTCATCGGCACCAACAACATGTGGGGTGCCGTGGTATCTCCCAACGGAGACGTGTTCTTCGGCAGCAAGGAGTCCAAGGCATTCTTGGTTGACGGCGACCAGATGGAGCTCAAGGCTACGTTTGATCCGGGTATCGGCTCAAACAACGGTTTCAACTATGCCCGTGCATGTTCCGACACTGATGGTAACTTCTATGTTTCCACCGGCCAGATCCAGAACATGAACTATGTGCTCAGTCACGAACTGACCGTGAAGGATTCGTTCCAGATCCCTGGCGACGGCAACAAGCAGATGGGTGGTAACAACTACCTTGACGGCATTCTGTACGCGTCATATATCGGTAAAAACGGCGACAACGGCCGCTTTGTCGGCAAGTATGTCGGTGGCAAGCGTTATATGGCTTACGGTATTGATATTTGCGGCAGTTGCTGCATTAAATAATGCGGCATAGCCACTTTTGTACGATGTTTCTCCTGCCGGCGCTCTTGCTGGCAGGAGGAATTTCGTGCGAAAAAAAGCCTTCTAACGAGGGCCAGATTGACCCGCGGACACTGATAGGAGGGGATTTTACCTTGGAGCAGAAGGAAAGCTTCGATGTGGTGTCCGGCGTCAAATATACTAAATACCTTCAGGACAGGCTCGGCGCCACTGTGCATGTGCTGTCTCTGGACATGGAATCCGGCGGTTTTGCCGTTGAGGCTTCCTTTGCAGATGGCATATGTCCTAATCCTTGTGACGAGTCTGCCAATAACGGCAAGAAACTCCGGGAGACGCTCTCGGAGAACATTGCGCGCCGTACTGCCTCCGGCGAAAATATCGTGGCAGGCATCAACGGCGATTATTATTCCACCCTGGGCGGATTTCCGCTGTCCTGCCATATCGAGGACGGCGAACCGGTGTTTGTGAACAACCCCTATGAATTGAGCAGGGAACCGTTCTTTGTTTATGGTTTGAGCATCTACAAAGACGGGACTTTCCGCTTAGGAGAACGAAAGGGTCCGATGAGCGCCTCCTTCGGCGGCAAAACGGTGTCGGTGTATTCGGTGAATGACACAATCGTGGCCCTGCACCCTAAGAGCCGTGCCGCAGCCTACAAAGGGGCTAATATTTACACCTACCGGTTCCGGGAGCAACCTTTCGCCTCCAAGCCTTCGATTGTGAACAAGATCGGTACGCAGGCGAAATTCATAGTGGCCCGGACCCGGGATGGACTCAAAATCAACGAAGGAGAGCAGGAGGCCGAAGTGCTCCAAGTTCTGGACGGCATACATGGCTCCCTGACAAAGGCTCCTTATGTGAGCGACCCGCGCGACTTTGTCCTGCAACTGACAGGAAATTCGGCGGATGCCCTGACACCGGTTCCGGGAGACAGAATCTCCGTCAAACTGGAGATGTCCCTTAACGGTGAAGTGAAGCCCATAGCCGCGCATATGGGCGGTAAGTATTTGTATGTCAAGGATGGAAAGGCCGGGACGGGTACCGACGACCCTCACGCTCCCGCGCACACCTCTGTTTTTGGCTGCGATAAAGAAGGCAGGCACCTGATGCTGGTATGCATCGCTGGCAGCATGTCTTTCTATGACCATTACAAGATTTGCCTGGAACTTGGAATGCACCAGGCGCTGAAGGTCGATGGCGGCGGCTCGACCGAAATGTGGGTGAAGAAGAATGGTAACGGAACCATTATCTGCCCTTCGACTGATTCGCGAGGAAACGAGCGAAGCAATATGAATTATTTATTAGTGAGACAGTTATGAAAGTTTGGACAGGTTTAGTGTGTGCGGCTATGCTGCTACTGTCCTGTAGCGGACAATCGGACGGGGGTAACGGTTCGTCTCTGAATCTGCTTATCAGCATGCGGGAGTATTCTACCCCGTCATGTGTTGAGGTTTATCATCAGTGGACCGGTACCGAAGTTATTGGAATTTGCGGAGAAGACGCAGATTATGAGAAAGTGTCGCCCGTGACGACCGATGGCACGTCTGCCCGTTGTCTTGTTGCTACAGCGGGGAAGGAAGAGCTGAGCATCTTTGGCCGCTATCCTTTCGATGCCCCCATCACGTGGGACGGCAAGTCGGTGCGGTACTCTATTCCGACGGTTCAGGACGGCTCCATAATCCCCATGGCATGTGGTGTCGCAACAGGCGTTCCCGGTTCTTATAGCCCTACAGGCCTGGTTATGAAGCCGGTTTACCGGGTGATACCTGTCCGGATTGAACGGATTCCGCATAAGGTTAAGTCGCTGACCATCCGTCCTGGCGACGGTGGACTCTTCGCTGGCAATTGTACGAAGGATTGTGCTACCGGAAAAGTGAGCGCATCCGAATCTACTATAAAAGTTTTGCTGCCCAGTCCCTTGGACTGCAGAGAAGGCGCCGTGATTCCTGTCATGGTGGCCGATGTGGACCTGCCTGGCGGACTGATGGCTGAAATTGAAATGGATAACGGGGAGAAAACAGTTATCCCAGATATAGACGCTTATATAAAATTGATCAATACTCCCTACACGCTGGGAACGTCCCTCGGCATTAATTCCTCGCAGACAAAGGCTCAGATGCAGAGGATCAAGGATGCCGGTATAGAGTGGGTGGAAGTGACCTGCAATTCGTTCCAGCGCAATATCCCCGAAGCGGAGTGGGAAACCCGCGCCGAGAATATCCGCAAGATTATTGCCGACCTCGGGCTTAAAGTATGGTCATGCCATTTGCCTTTCAGCGGGACACTGGACATTTCGGTGCTGGACGATGCTCAGAGGGCCAAAAATGTTGAGCTTCAGAAAAGGATGATCCGTCTTTGCGGCGAGAAATACCATCCCAAGAGGCTTGTGCTGCATCCCAGCAGCGAACCTATTTCCGACGGCGACAGGGCCAAGCGCCTCGAGAACGCCCGGGCTTCCATCGGGGAACTGCTTCCGGTAGCCAAGGAAATCGGTGCAGTTCTTTGCATCGAGAATCTGCCCCGGACCTGTCTGGGAAGGGTGACGTCAGAGATGCGCTATATGATTGAACCCTATCCCGAAGTGATGGTTTGCTTCGATGTTAACCATCTGCTGATAGAGACTCATGAGAAATATTTTGCCGTTTTGGGCGACCGGATCGGTAATGTACATATATCAGACTACGACCGGATAGATGAGCGGCATGCTCTTCCCGGCGACGGCGTCATTGACTGGCCGGCCCTGCATTACATGTTGCGCCTGAGTGGGTACGACGGCATTTTCATGCACGAGGTGAAGGCTGGAAAGGGCACTCCCGCCCAGATTGTTGAGAGATATAACACTGTGATTTTTAAGAACTATGAGAAGTAGAATAATTCTTGGGCTTATAGGCATTTGGGCCATTGTTTCCTGTGTAGCATGCAATAAGGACAATGGCAAAGAGAAACCTTCCGACGGAGAAATTGTCTCCAAAACCACAGTTACGTTCGGAAGTTCAAGGTATGTTAACGGACTCTTGCGGTCTTTTGCCCTCAAAGCTGGCGACGAGGTGGCCTTGGAGCATGTGGCATCGGGGGAACGCAGCGTTGCTTCGCCGGTGACTCTCGGAAGCAACTCGTCAATGTTTCTGTTCGACCTTAAGAAACCTGCCACCGGAGACCTTTTGCTCGGTTATTATCCCGTTTCTGCGAATATAACAGTGCAAGCTTCGGGCGTGGGCTTTTCTTTCCCTGCTGCCCAGGACGGTACCGATTTCGATCCAATGTACCTCGGGACTACCAAAAATTCCGGTTCCGCTTATGCGGGTAACACGGTAATCCTTTCCCCGATGTCGGCCATCGTGCAGGCAATGGTGCAGAAAGGACTTTATTCCGTCGTCAAAGCGGAACTTAAGGGAAATGAAGGAGAAGGAATTTCTGGTAATGTGACTTATGATTTTGAGCAGCAGGTTGTTGTGGAAGGTTCCGGCAAGACCATTACCGTGACCCCGGCCAGTCCTCTTGACTGTTCCTTGGAAGCACAGACTATCCCTGTCATACTCCCGCCGGTCAACTTCAAGAGCGGCTTTACCATCACCTATACTCTGTCCGACGGTGAAACGATAGAGTATGTTACCAAAGATCCGGTATCACTCGCCCCTGGTGCGATTATGAATACCAATCCCGCCAGCAGCGGACGCCAGCTTCTGGCTTGCGGCGGCGGCAGGGTATATCTTATTGACGAGAAACTTGCTTCTGCAACCGGTGACTATAAGTCTGGTCTGCTTTGGACCTGGATCGCCCGTGAACACGCTTCCGAGATTGGCCGCAGTATTGCTGATGACGACCATATCGACGACGCTAAACCGGTGGACGGCAACAAGAATATATTGGTCACAAGTTCCAACGGCTGGGCGGCCCTCGTGGAGATCGAGACCGGTAAGGTTCTTTGGTCTGCAAAAGGCATTTCCAACGCACATTCCGCCGAGGTTCTGCCCAATGGCAGGATTGCCGTTGCCGTGTCCGATGGCGTTGATGCAGTGAAATTATACAATCGTTCCACTCCCGACACTCCGCTTGCTTCGTATAGCCTGAAATCGGCCCACGGAGTCGTCTGGAGCGAGAAGATGCAGCGGCTGTATGCAATAGGCGCCACCTCCGTGCAGATTTATAAGCTTAAGAACTGGGATGGCGGTGCTCCTGAACTGGAACTGGAACGTACCGAATCGTCCAGCGGCTTTGTGTCCGGTCTGCATGACATGACACTGGTCGATGAGAATACCTTGATAATGGGTGGCAACAAGGCTGCGCTCTATGATATGAATACGCGCGCCTTTACTTCTCTGCCGCATTTCAGCTCCTATGCAGGCGTCAAGTCTATCAATTACAACCCTTCCACTGGAGAAGCATACTACACCTATGCATGGAGCGGTAATTCCGAAGGTGCCTTCGCTTGGTCAACCCATACCATCCGCTATACTGACGATATTTTTGCCAACGATGGCGGCGTGGACAAGAAGACAATAAAGGTGAATGATATAAACATGTACAAAGTACGCGTATTCAACTGGTAATATCATCTTTGCTCTTGTCTGCTGCAATGCTGACAGGCGCACCGTCCGAGACTCCGGCCATGGCCGCGGTTCCGGACGGTCCCGTTGTTAGCCTAAGGGTACGCAGGGCCACTGTGAAGTCGGTGCTGCGCCGCCTGGAGCGGGAAAGCGGCTGCAGTTTCGTGTATTCCGACTCTGAATGGGACCTTCGCAGGAGGGTTGCTCTGCGGGTGGATGAAAAACCGCTTTCCGAGGTGCTCGAGACATTGTTGCCAGACGCTTCTGTGTCTTTTTTCGGGAAGCAAGTGATCATCACCCGTCCGGGCGGAGTGCCACAGACACCCCGCCGGAGCAGTCCGGTGGTGCTTGAGGCCGCAACCGAAGAGGGAGAAGGGGAGTTGCTTGCAGCCGCGGTAGTTGTCGATATCGGATATGGCAGTCAGGAGTGGCACGATGTCAGTACAGCTATTTCTACCATCAGGGCTTCGGATTGGGAAGGAGAACTGGCTGGTGACTTCCGGGAGGCTTTGACCGGCCGTATGCCCGGAGTGCATGTGGCAACTCTAGGTGGCCAGCCGGACGGCAATGTGTCCGTCCGCGTCAGGGGCATCCAGAGTGCGACGGCGGGGAATGAACCTCTGTATGTCATAGATGGTATCCCGTGCGATTACCGGTCTTTTTCGAATGTCGAAATCGCTGATATCGAGAGTATTGAAGTGCTTAAAGACGCTTCTGCTGCTGCTATTTACGGATCGCGCGGGAGCTGTGGAGTAGTGCTTGTGACTACGCGCAAAGGCTCTCTGTCGCGTGTCCCGCGCATCCGTTTCGAAAGCCAGGCCGGTGTGGCGACCGTTTCGCATAAAATCAATTTGCTGAATGCCGCCGAGTTTGCCAAGCTCTATTGCGAAGCCAGGGACGGCTCATATCTGGCCAGCGTGCCCACAGGCACCATTTCCGACCCCGACCATCTGCGGCCGGAAACTTATCATCGGAGCGACCCTTTGCTGCGCTTGTATTTGAATTCGGACAAGTCGGGCCTTACCGATACCGATTGGCAGGATGCCATTTTCCGCCCCGCCTTCTATCAGAATCATTCGCTCTCTGTCAGCGGCAGTACGTCAAATCTAAGGTATTATATAGGAACCAGTTACTTGCAGCGGCAGGGGACAATCATAGGCTCAGGTTTCAACAGGCTCGGGGCCCGGCTCAATCTGGACGGCCGGTCACGCCGCTGGAGCTGGGGCGTGGGACTCTCGCCGGCCTGGTCGCGGACCGACCACGTCGATGCCGAGGCGCAGTATAACGACGACGGTGTCATTGCCTCTGCATTGATGGCGCCGCCTGTTTTCCCTGTGTACAACCAAGATGGCAGCTACAACTGGGACATGAACGGCTATCTCCGCTACCACCTTTGGGATACTCAGGTCAATTCAGTGCTCAATCCTGTGGCCCTGGCCCGTGAAATCCAGGACAGGAGGGAGAATATGACGCTCTACGGTAAGGCTTACATCGGACGGGAATTCCTTCCCGGACTTGAGTTCAGGATGACTTTTGGAGCGGATGTTTATGGATATGACCGGCTCTACTACCGTCCTTCGACGCTGGTGATACGTGAGCGTTACAACAATGGTGAATATCAGCTGTCCAGGCCATTGGCTATAGCTCAATCCGACAATTACTACCATTGGACTTTGTCTGACCAGTTGTCTTGGCAGCGCCGTTGGGGGAATCACCGCCTGGATGCGGTTGCCGTTTGGGAAGCGGAAAAGCAGGTGTACAGGAAACTGAGCGTTGAATCGCGAGGTACGGCAGGAGACGATAAAATCAGGACCACGTTCTCGGGCATTCCAGACCCTAAAACTACGTTCAACGACCAGACTGCCTATACTTTTGCTTCCTGGCTGCTCCGCGCCCAGTATGCCTATAAGGGCCGCTATTTACTCTCTGCCTCTATCCGCGGTGATGCGTCGTCCCGCTTTTCGCCCTCGTCTCGCTGGGGCTTTTTCCCGGCGATGTCTGCGGCCTGGATAGCCTCCGAAGAACCTTTCATGGCCGGTTTTGACTCCCTGGACATGCTTAAATTCCGTCTTTCCGCCGGGCAGACAGGCAATGCGCAGATAGGGAATTGGGAGTATCTGGCATTGTATGGAATGTCGTCCGTCTATATGGGGGAAGGGAATTCTACGGTCAACCAGATATATCCCCGCCAGATCGCCAATCCCGACCTGGGTTGGGAGAAAAACACTCAGTTCAATTTTGGCACAGACCTGTCTCTTTGGGGAGGAATGCTTTCTGCGACGGTGGATGCGTACTACTCCAGGACGACCGGAATGCTGTTCGATGTCCCGGTACCTGCGGCATCAGGGCTCGGGGAGGCCAGAATGAACACTGGCTCGATGGAAAACAAGGGCGTGGAACTTGAGCTTTCTTCTGCCCGCAAGTTCTCTTCCGGCTGGTCTTATTCGGTGTCGGCCAATTGGACTCTCAATCGCAATAAAGTGCTGCACCTTGGGCCCGATGGCGCGCCCATCATCAAGCAGTCCGATTATAGCGGGGCTTATTATATTACGCAAGTCGGGCAGCCGATAGGATGCTATTACTTGCTTGTGCAGGATGGGATTTTCCATAACCAAGAAGAACTCGCGTCTTATCCGCATTTTGAATCGACCCAGGTAGGGGACTTCCGGTTTATCGATGCTGACGGCGACGGGATTCTGGAGGCAGATGACGACCGCGCCATCGTGGGAAACTACATGCCGGATTTCTATTACGGCCTTTCTGCTGCCGCCAGTTGGAAAGGGCTGGAACTGGCTGCTGATTTCAATGGCGTCTATGGCAACGAAATTCTCAACCTCGAGAGGCGTTACCTATGCAATATGGAGGCGTCAGGAAACATGATGAAAGAATCCCTTCAACGCTTTCCGTACGGCGAGCTCAACCGTTCTACCCGCAAGTCAACGGGAAATAGCGGTTCTTCTATCTCGACTTTTCATATAGAGGACGGATCGTTTTTCCGCCTGAGGAAACTTTCCCTGAGTTATACTTTCCCGCTCAAAGGGCGCAGCGGCGGATCCTTGAAAATTTACGTTCAGGGCACCAATTTGTTCACTCTGACCAACTATACCGGCTACAATCCCGAAGTCAACAGGAATGCCAGTGACGCCATGCGTCCTGGAGAAGACTACAGCTCGTATCCATTGTCCCGCACTTATACCGCAGGTTTGATTTTAGCGAAATAATGCGTACTTTTGCGCAATGGACTCTCAGTCGGATCATATGCTGCTGCAGCAGTTGCGGGATTCCGATCAGGATGCTTTGTGCACCCTGTATCTCAAATATGCAGGTGCTGTGCGGCTGTTCGCGTTTGAGCTGTTGAAGGATCAGTCTGACGCAGAGGACATTACACAAGATGTATTTCTGAAACTCTGGAATGCCAGGGAAGTGCTCCCCGAGATCGACGCGGTGCGGCCTTATCTGCTTCAAATGACGCGGAACAGTGTTTTCAACCTGCTCCGGCGCCGTAAGGCCAGGGGCGCGTATGTCGAGTTTTCCGTGCATTATCATCCGAAAGCTGACCCCGAGAAAGTAACGGCTGAAGACCTGCTTCGGGTAATCGACGACGAACTGATGGAACTTCCTGATAATCAGCGTGCCGCTTTTGCCATGAGCCGCTATGACGGCAAGTCCTACGAAGAGATTTCTTCCTCTCTCGGCATTTCTCGCAAGACCGTTCAATACCACATCTCGCGCGTGCTCGAGCGCTTGAGGAGATTGTTGAAGTAGTTTCTTACGGTCTCCAAAATGCAAACGCCGCACAAAAGTGCGGCGCTTGTGTGATGATTGTATCTTGCGGAAAGACAGGGATTCGAACCCTGGAACCGCTTTGGGCGGTCACACGCTTTCCAGACGTGCCTCTTCAGCCACTCGAGCATCTTTCCTTTGGGACTACAAAGGTAATAACTTTTTCGATAAATTTATCTGAAAGGCAAAAAAATCTGTCAATTATCGTATTTTTGTATTTGATATGAGAACTATCAAGGATACCATTACCCTTCAGGATGCGGAGCGGCTCACCGGGCCTGCGGCGTTCAACCTTATGCTCAAACCGGCCGGTTCGCTGTGCAATCTCGACTGCTCCTACTGCTACTACCTTGACAAGTCGGAAATCTACGGCGGACGCGAGCCCCGCATGACCATACCCGAGTTGGAGCGCTACGTACGCACCTACATCGAAGCCTGCGGAATAGAAGACGTGACCTTCAACTGGCACGGCGGCGAGCCCCTCATACTGGGTCTCGACTTCTACAAAAAAGCCGTAGAATTCGAAAAAAAGTATGCGGGAGGCAAGCGTATCCACAACACGCTCCAGACCAACGGGACCCTCATCACCCCCGAGTGGGCCGACTTTTTTGCTTCTGAACAGTTTCTGCTCGGCGTGTCCATGGACGGCCCGGCCGAAGTTCACGACCGCTACCGCCGCGACAAAGGGGGACATCCAAGCCATGACAGGGTTATCGAAGGCATAAGGAAACTCTATGCCGCCGGAGCTCAGTACAACATCATGGCCACGATCAACAGCGCTTCCGAGGGCAAAGGCCTCCAGGTGTACCAGTACCTCAAGGGGCTTGGAAGCGATTACATACAGTTCTCTCCGGTGGTGGAGCATGTGGTTTATCCGCTCCGAGGCGGCAAACCCGACAAGCATGCCCGCCCGCATATTGTCGATCCTTCCGAAGAAGGTGCCACCCTTGCCCCTTGGTCCGTGAGCCCGGTGGGCTTCGGCAAATTCATGTGCGACATCTTCGAATACTGGGTACGTCACGACGTGGGCCGAACCTTCGTCAACTTCTTCGACTGCACTCTGGCCAACTGGTGCGGAGTGATGCCCGGAACTTGCAGCTTTGCCGAGACCTGCGGCGGCAACGCCGTGGTGGAGCACAACGGAGACGTCTATTGCTGCGACCATTTCGTGTATCCTAAGTACTTGCTGGGCAACATCTACCGCGACGATCTCGGAACCATGATGCAGTCCCCGGTCCAGGTTAAATTCGGCATCGACAAGCGTAATTCGCTGCCTCGTAAGTGCTTGCGCTGCGAGGTGTGGTCTTTGTGCCACGGCGGTTGCCCTAAGCACCGCTTCAATGTGACAGACACCGGGCAGACGGGACTCAATGCCCTGTGCGAGGGCTACCGCATGTTCTTTACCCGCAGTGCCGATGCCATGAAGCGTATGAAAGCTTTGCTGGAAGAAGGAAAGGCGCCTGCGTTGGTGATGATGCAGCGTTAGCTTTTTTGCCCGGAAATAGTTATTTTTGTTGGAATGGGTGAATTGAAGAATGACATACAGTTCCTTCCAGGCGTGGGACCCAAACGTGCGGCCCTTATCAAGAGGGAGCTGGGGATCAACACGCTCGAGGACCTGATTCATTTCTACCCGTTCCGCTATATAGACCGAAGCAGCATCACTCCAATAGCCTCCGTGAGCCCGGATGTGGCCTACGTCCAGGTACGGGCCAGGGTCGTTTCCCGCAACCTCATCAGCATAAAGCATTTGAGCGTGATGGTAGAAGACGATTCCGGCCGCATGGAAATGGTCTTCTTCAAAGGCGTAAAATGGACCTTCGACAGGTTGGAGCCGGGCCGGGAATTCATCTTTTTCGGCAAGCCTCAGCTATACAACGGGAAGCTGAATATGGTTCACCCCGAGGTGGATTCCCCTCAGGAGAACCCGTCTTCCCGCGGAGTCCTCACGGGCGTGTATCCAAGCACGGAAAAGCTTAAGGCCGGCGGCATTACGGGCAAGATAATGTGCAAGCTGCAGAGCGCCGCGATCTCCCTTTGCCTTAGTGAAATCACCGAGAACCTGCCGGACTCGATACGTAACGGGCATGGCTTGTGTCCGCTTCAATATGCCATCAAGAACATCCATTTCCCCGATGACACCAGGGCTCTGGAACTGGCATCCAGAAGACTTAAGTTCGAAGAACTGTTTTTCCTTCAGCTGAGCCTGCTTAAGCAGAAATATGTGCGGAGCCGCGCCGTCAATGGCATAGCCATGCCGGTGGTGGGCGCGCCCTTCCATGCATGCTATAATGCTCTGCCGTACTCACTTACCGGAGCACAGCAGAGGGTCATAAGGGAGATACGCAGCGATATGGCCAGCGGAAGCCAGATGAACCGGCTGCTGCAGGGAGACGTGGGCTCGGGAAAGACTATGGTTGCTGTGCTCAGCTGCCTGATTGCGGTAGGCAACGGATATCAGGCATGTATTATGGCTCCTACGGAAGTGCTTGCGCAGCAGCATTTTGCCAACATTCAGAAGTATCTCGCCCCTACAGGGGTAAGGTGCGCCCTCCTCACCGGCAGCACCACCCGCAAGGAGAGACGCCCGCTGCTTGAAGGTCTTGCTTCAGGCGAAATAGGTATCATTGTGGGCACCCACGCCTTGATAGAGGATACGGTGAAGTACAAAGCTCTGGGACTGGCTGTTATAGACGAACAGCACAGGTTTGGAGTGAGCCAGCGCGCCAGCCTGTGGTCTAAGGGGCCGGGGCAGGGGAGCAGCGTCCCTCCGCATGTGCTGGTTATGACCGCCACGCCTATTCCCCGCACTCTCGCCATGACCTTGTATGGAGACCTGGATGTGTCGGTAATAGATGAAATGCCGCCCGGACGCAAGCCGGTGCAGACGATGCTTATAGGTCAGAACCGCCTTCCCGGAATGTACCGTTTTATCAAGGACCAGATTGCTATGGGACGCCAGGCCTTTGTGGTGTTCCCCATGATCTTCATCAATGAGAAGATGGAAGATGTGAGCAATGTGGAGCAGGGTTATGAAGACATTGTGAAAGAATTCCCGCTCGAAGAAGGGTACAAAGTTGCAATCGTGCACGGACAGCAGTCGAATGACGAGAAAGCGTTCAACATGAAGGCCTTTGTGGACGGCAGGGCCAATATTCTGGTATCTACGACCGTGATCGAAGTGGGCGTGGACGTGCCCAATGCCAGCGTGATGGTTATACGCAGCGCCCAGCGCTTCGGCCTGAGCCAATTGCATCAGCTCCGCGGGCGAGTGGGTCGCGGTGCCGAGAAATCATATTGCATCTTGGTCAAGGACCCCAAAACAGGAGCCGAGGCCCTGAAGCGGCTTGAACTGATGTGCTCCACAGAAGACGGATTCGAGATAGCCGAGCAGGATATGAAGATGAGGGGCCCCGGCGACCTGGAAGGGACGCAGCAGAGCGGACTGCCTGTATCTTTGAATATTGCATCGCTCTCCCGTGACGGTTTGCTCCTTGAGGAGGCCCGCCATTGCGCCCAGGATGTCCTGGACGCCGATCCTTCGCTGCAGTCTCCCGCGAATGCACCGCTCCTGCGCGAACTCAGGAAAGATAAGTATAACATAAAAGATTACAGCAACATATCTTGATTTTTACTATATTGCAAAAAATTATTCATCTATGTTACCTACCATTATCGTTATCGCAGTCGTAGTACTTATTGTGTTGTGGGTCATTGCTGTTCAGCGCAAGCTTGTGAATGCCGAAGAACTGGTCAAGAATGCCATGAGTCAGATAGGCGTACAGCAGTCCAGCCGCTGGGATGCGCTCACTGGCCTTGTGGAACTGATCAAGTCCTACAATGAACATGAGTACAACACTCTTAAAGATGTTATAGCCAGCCGTTCGGGCATCAACGCCAACAGCACGGCCGCCGAGGCCCAGGCCCAAGAAGATTTGATCGAGCAGGCTCTCGTTCAGGTGAGGGCGATCTCCGAGCAGTACCCCGACCTCAAGGCCGACGCCATGTACACCAAGACCATGGATTCGGTTAACACCTACGAGAATCAGGTGCGTATGAGCCGTATGGTCTATAACGATACTGTGACACGGTATAATCGCCAGATACGCCAGATTCCCGACAGCATAGTGGCCGGTCTGTTCCATTTCGTCGAGAAGCAGTATCTGAAGGACAATGTGGCCAAGGCCAACATGCCTTCGCTCAAGATCTAAGTAGCTCGGATGAAAAAAATCTTCCTGACTCTGCTGGCAGCGATGTCGGCATTTTGCCTGTATGCTTATGACCCTTCAATCAAGGACATAAGCATACAAGTCACTCTTGCCGAGAACGGAACGGCCCATATTGTCGAAGTGTGGGACGTTGTGGTGGCGTCGGGAACGGAATGGTATCTGGTGCGGAATAATCTGGGAGACATCGACATTCTCAACCTGGCGGTTAAGGACGAAGCCGGCAACGTATTTACAAACATCGGCGTATGGGACGTGGACCGCACGCTCGAGCAGAAAACTCTTAAGTGCGGCCTGCACAGTACTGGAGACGGATATGAAATCTGTTGGGGCGTAGGCAGCTACGGCCCCCATGTCTTTACCGTGAGCTATGACATGACCAACGCCGTTAAGTCTCTCAACGATTATGACATGCTACATCTGCAGCTGATCAGCGACCGTCTGTCTTCTCCTCCGGATCATGTGAGTCTCGAACTCAAGGCGCCGGTGCCCCTTGGAGAGGATAATTCCAGGATTTGGGCCTTTGGATACGAAGGTAAGATAGACTGGCAGCCGGACGGAAGCGTGAAGGCTGAATCTTCCGAGCCTTTTATCTCGGAGAGTTCCATGATCGTGCTGATGCGTTTCGACAAGGGCATTTTCGAGTCGTCCAGCGTTAGGGATAAGGATTTCTCCTCTGTGCTTGACAAGGCTTTGGACGGGAGCTTCTATCCAGATGAGAGCGAGGATTCCCTTATTTTTACCATCCTCGGAATTATTTTCTTTCTCGGAACCGTATTTGTGTTTGTCTTGATTCCTATTTTGTCCTTGCTCAGGGCATTGGGCCTGATAAACAATACCGACCGGCGCAGGATTAAGGGTATTTTCGGGGTCCGCCGCCTTCCCAAAAAACCGGAGTGGGAGAGGGCGCTGCCGTTCGGCGGTGATATTTACGAAACTTATTACATTGCCTCGCATCTTAAAGGGGTAGATGACAATAAATTTACGGTATTGTCTTCCATGATTCTGAAGATGATCATGAACGGCACGATCGTCAGGCACGCCGACGCCAAGGGCAAAAATGAGTTCTACTTTGCCGGAGAAAAAGCCGAAGGCATGTGCACGGCGGAAAATAAATTGCTGGCCGTTCTAAAAGAAGCTTCCGGGCGGGACGGTGTGCTTCAGGAGAAGGAATTCAAGAAGTGGGCTGGATCTCATGTCAGCAAGATACGGGAATTGATAACATCGATCAAGGTGCAGGTGCTGGAGAATTTCAGGACAGATGAGATGACTGAGGGCATGGGGGGCTACAGCGTGCTGGAACTTAACGAAAAAGGCCGGTCTGCTGCATTGCATGCCCTGGGATTCAGGCAGTTCCTGAAAGATTTCACACTTGTGAACGAGCGCTATCCCTCTGAGGTTCATCTGTGGAAAGACTACCTTGTCATGGCGTCTTTGTTCGGAATTGCCGGAAAAGTGGCGGAAGAGATGAAGGCCATGGCTCCTAATCTCAAAGACTATTCCATGCTGCCGGTTAAGGATCTTTCAGACTTGGTGGTCTTTACGGACACCCTCGGAAGAATTGCCAGAAACAGTTATGTCTCATATTCCAGTCCTTCATCTCGAGGTTCTTCAGGCGGAGGCCGTTCTTCCGGCGGCTTCGGAGGGTTCTCTTCGTTCGGAGGCGGCGGTGGTTTCTCTGGCGGCGGTTCCGGCGGCGGAAGCAGATAAGAAATTAAAATCAAACAATATGAAAAAAGTCATTGCGGGCTTTGCAGCCTTTCTTGTACTTATGAGTTGTACCCAAAAAGAAGAGGGCGGCGCTTATGCCGGCCCTGCCCAGATTGAAATCAAAGACGGAGTCATGACTCCGGAGACGCTCCTCTCGCTGGGACGCCTGAGCGATCCTCAGCTGAGCCCGGACGGCAAACATATACTCTACGGCGTCTCATGGAACGATATTGCAGCCAATCGGAGCTGCCGTAACCTGTGGATGTGCAACACCGACGGCAGCGACAATGTACAGCTGACACGGTATGCCAAGAGCGTCAGCAATGCCCGCTGGAGCCTGGACGGCAAAAGCATATTCTTCATACAGGGCGGTCAGATCTGGAAGGCACCCCTGAACGGCGGGAAGCTTGGAAAGAAAGTCAAGCTCAGCGAAGTCCCTGCAGGGATTAGCGAGTTCAAACTCTCGCCTGACCAGGGTCAGGTTCTGTATATTACCACCATCAAAAATGCCAAGGTGGAGCAGCCTGCAGACTCCGACCCTGCCCTTGACAAGGCGAATGCATATGCCACCGAAGACCTTATGTACAGGCACTGGGACCATTGGGTGACCGAGACTCCCCGCAGCTGCGTGGCATCCCTTTCAAATGGTCTCATCACTCCTGAGAATTCGCTTGACATACTGGGCGACGAGCCCTGGGAACTCCCCACGGAGCCCTTCGGAGGCGCCGAGCAGCTGGACTGGCATCCTGACGGACGTCACATCGCTTACTCCTGCCGTAAACTTGCCGGCAAGCAGTATGCTTTCATCACCAACACCGGCATCTATGTATATGACCTGCTGACAGGGGAGACCGTTCCGGTGAAGACCGACGGCGGCTACGACACCGACCCTGTGTGGAGCCCCGACGGCAGCCATCTTGCCTGGATATCCATGGCCCGCGATGGCTATGAAGCTGATGCGCAGCGCATTATGGTGGCAGATGTGGAGGCGTCACAGGAGTCGGAAGGACAGAGCTTCGGGCTCAGCTTCGGCCCTTCACGCCAGCTGGCAGCCTCCCTTGACCGCGATGCGGCCGGCCTGGCCTGGCACGAAGACGAGATATGGTTCAACGCCCTCATCGACGGGGTGCAGGCCATATTCAAAGTGGACCTTGCAGACAAGTTGACCCGTGTTACTCCCGCCGACTGGCCATACGACTTCTTTACTCCTTTCGGATGGGATGGCGGGCGCCTGCTAACCAGCTTCTACTCCCTTCATTTCCCTCTGGAACTGGTAGCGGGGGAGCCGGAAAAGGAAGCCTTCGGCAACATCACCGAGGTCAACCGCTTCATTTTTGACCAGCTGGACGATGTGCGCACGGAGAGCGTTTACGTTCCGACCGTTGACGGCAAGCAGATGCAGTGCTGGGTGATGTATCCTCCCGAGTTCGACGCATCCAAGGTGTATCCGGCTATCGAAATCGTGCTCGGAGGCCCTCAGGGCACTAATTCCCAGGACTGGAGCTACCGCTGGTGCTATCGTCTGATGGCCCAGCAAGGCTACATTGTCATCATGCCCAACCGCCGCGGCACCACTGCCTTCGGACAGGAGTGGAAGGAGCAGATAAGCGGCGACTACTGCGGCCTGAACATGCAGGATTATCTGAGCGCAGGACGCTACATCAAGGAGCAGCCGTACGTGGGCAAGCTCGCCTGCGTCGGTGCTTCCTACGGCGGCTATTCGGCATATATGCTTGAAGGGCTGCACGGAGACCTGTACGACTGCTTCATAGCCCACGCCGGCATCTTTGACGAGGAAAACCTGTGGTACACGACAGAAGAGATGTGGTTTGCCAACTGGGATAACGGCGGTCTTACCGAGTATGCCTATGATCCAGACGCCCCCATGGGTCCTGCCGGCGACGGCATCACTTTCGGCGGCATGCAGCAGGCAGGAGCCCCTTATGCGGTCACTCCCAAGGCCCGCAGGCACTATGCCAATTCTCCCAAGTCCATGGTCACCAAGTGGCATACGCCCATCCTTTGCATACACGGCGGAATGGACTTCCGCATCCCTTATGAGCAGGGAATGGCCGCTTTCAACGCTGCCCAGATGATGGGCGTGCCCAGCAAGCTGGTCATTTTCCCCGACGAGACGCACTGGGTGCTGCAGCCTCAGAATGCTCTCTACTGGCACAGGACCTTCTTTGAGTGGCTCGACCGCTGGATGCACTGATGAAGGTTTGGCAAGAAAGAACATCGCTGCTGCTCGGAGAAGAAGGCCTTGACCGCCTCTCGGCGAGCCGTGTTGCCGTTGTCGGTATCGGCGGGGTTGGGGCCATGGCCGCGGAAATGCTTGTACGGGCAGGCGTGGGGCACATGGTCCTCATCGATGCGGATACGGTGTCGGAGAGCAATCTAAACCGGCAGCTTCCGGCCCTGCTCTCGACGCTGGGCCGCAGCAAGTGCTCCGTGATGAGAGACAGGCTGCTGGATATCAATCCGGAACTCGATCTGGAGTGCGCGGAAACGTATCTGGACGAGCAGCACATCCCTTCGGTCTTGGGTTCCTATGCGCTGGACTGCGTGGTCGATGCGATAGATACCTTGAGCCCAAAGATCGCCCTGATCCAGTATTGCCTGTCATCCGGTATATTCCACGTGAGTTCGATGGGCAGCGGTTCCAAGACCGATGCTACAAAGGTGCGCCTGGCCGACATTTCCGGCACTTATCAATGCCCTTTGGCACATATGCTCCGCAAGCGGCTCCACAAACTCGGCATCACAAGTGGCTTTCCTGCAGTGTTTTCCACCGAGAAACCCAGAAAAGAATCGGTAGTGTTGGAAGAGAGCCGCAACAAGAAGTCCCAGACCGGAACGGTGTCGTATCTGCCTGCCGTTTTCGGCTGTGTTTGTGCCCAGGCCATAATTCAACATATTGTAGGTATCGAACATAATTGCTAACTTTGCAGGCTATGTTTACTGTACGTGAAGTCAAAACCCGATCCGATTTGATGAAGTTCATCAAATTCCCGGACGAACTGTACCGCGATTGTGCGCAATACGTGCCTGCACTTCATTCAGACCAGGTTCATTCGCTTACCAAATGTGCCAGTCTGGAGTATTGCAAGCGAAAAATGTGGCTTGTAACAGACGGAAAAGCCATTGTGGGGCGTATCTGCGCCATGATTAATCCCCGTTACAACGAACGTTACTCCACAAAGCGGGTGCGTTTCGGGTGGTTCGACTGCATCAACAACGAAGAAGTGGCCCGGCTGCTGATTTCGACAGCGGAAGAATGGGCCCGCGGCGAGGGCATGACTGAGATACATGGCCCGCTCTATTACAATACCTTAGGCAAGCAGGGCATGCTTGTTGAGGGCTACGAGAACATTCCTCCGTTCAACTGTATTTACAATTTCCGGTACTACAACGATTTGATGGCCAAGCTCGGTTTCGAGAAGGAATGCGACTGGGTGCAGTACAAGATGGTCGCCAATCACGGGGTGCCCGAAAAGGCCCGCAGGGTGGCCAAGTTGGTAGAGGAACGTTACAACCTGCATTTCGGAAGCCTGGATGAGCTTAAGAAAGACAAGAATCTGGTGCATAAGTTCTTCAAGGTGTACAGTGACAGTTTCTCCAAGACGGTGTACAATTTCATCCCGTTCACGGACAAGGAAATAGAGGAGGAAGCGAAGATGTCCATGCGGTTTATCTCCGACAAGGCGAGCTGCGTTTTGTTCGATGAGCATGATGAAATCGTGGCCTTCGGTATATCGTTCCCGAGTATTTCCAAGGCGCTGCAGAAGGCCAAGGGGCATCTTTTCCCCTTCGGCTGGTATCACTTGCTCAAGGCCATGAAGAATTATGAGACTACCGATTTGATGATCAACGGAGCGGTGCCCGAATGGCAGAACAAGGGTGTGTCGGCAGTGTATTATAAAGAAATGGCCGACAAGGCGGTCAGGATCGGCAACCGCTGGGCTATTTCCAACCCGCAGGTAGAGTCGAACAGCGCCGTGAACATTTGGAACAGTTATGAGCACGAGCCTTTCATGAGGCGCAGGTGCTATATCAAAAAAATAGGAGATTGATGTATGGCGGAGAACAATTCGCTGCTTGAGAAGGTGCTCTCCCTGGAAGGGAAGTTCAAGTCTATCCAGGACCAGCTCTCGGATCCGGGAGTCATGTCCGACATGAAAAAATACGTTCAGCTCAACAAGGACTACAAGGAGCTGGAACCCATTATCAAGGCCGGGCACGAATATGCCAAGATGCTGGACGACCTTCAGTCGGCCAAGGATATCCTGCTCAACGAGAAAGATGACGAGCTAAAGGAGATGGCAAAGGAGGAGATTTCTGAGATCGAACCCAAGGTGCCCGAGATGGAGCAGAATATCAAGCTCATGCTTATTCCTGCCGATCCCGACGACTCCAAGAATGCCATTGTCGAAATCCGTGGCGGTACCGGCGGGGACGAGGCTGCGATTTTTGCAGGTGATCTGTTCCGTATGTACCAGCATTTCGCCGAGCGCCGCGGCTGGAAACT
>ODAI012080779.1_pt1 | contig 19995 bp, 19 predicted proteins | sample 1539321 | NCBI WGS metagenome assembly ODAI01 (sample SAMN02144231, study PRJEB22623) | gut metagenome | biome: sheep rumen | host: Ovis aries | place: New Zealand
TGTGTTTATCTATTAATTCGTGTTATTCGTGCTATTCGTGTTCGTTCAAAAAGAAGTATTCTGTGTTTATCTATTAATTCGTGTTATTCGTGCAATTCGTGTTCGTTTAAAAAAACTATCTTTCGTGTTCTCATTAAAACATATGTACGCTTAACATTAAATAATCCCTGTGAATCGTGTTTTTCAAGCCTTCCCCTCAAAATCCACATTTGTGTTCAAAAATATTTGTTTATATCATATTTTTTGGCTACCTTTGCACCCGTATAGCACTTGTTTCCTAAGTACTCTACGGGTGTTTCACCCTCGTGTAGAGGTGGTAATTCGTTGAACTATACCCTTTTAGGTCCTCCCCCCTCTGTCCGTTTACAACGCTAAACTGGACAAGGAAAAGAGCACCTTAAACCCTAGTTCACCTGCCATCTCTAATTAAAATTCCTGCTGTCACACCTGACGTAAGCTTAATTGACAAAATTCGCCTTGGAACCACGAAATCGTAGCAAGGGGGTAGCAAGGGGGTAGCAAGGGGGTAGGATAGAGTAAACTCACGAATAATGAAGTTTAAACATCATGGGTGTTTACGAAGAACAAATAGTGCCAATCAAGATTTTTCGGTAAGGGCCCTGTAGCTAACGACAAAGTGTTCACGACTGTGAATCTCTTTGAGAGTGGTGTACTGAGTGCCGAGGCAGCCATCCTTCAACTCAAGGCATACAAAACCTACGACCAGCTGTCGTTCCATACAGATAGGGTTATTAAAACCTTGAATTTCGTAGAGTCTATTGAGGTTTGAGATTTTTAAAATTAGATTGTGAGGATTAGTTAAGGTACTTGTGCACAGATGCAAGAAACTAGATGGGAATGGAACAGAGAAATAACACATCTTCCCTCTGCCATCATACATCTTACTTCTTCCATGAATGAGCTCAACGGCATTCCCAACCTCGTTTGATAATTTTTTCTAAGTAGTCCGCGCTATGAGAAAGTTAACAATTAAAAATTTTGGTCCTGTTTCAAATGCAGAATTGGAACTCAAGGCCGTTAATTTGTTAATTGGCGAGCAGTCTATCGGAAAGAGTACGATTGCGAAGCTGATTACCATCATGACCGACATATTCTCATTGAATATGGTTATTCGTTATGGTCATACCGGTTGGCTTGACCAGTTGAAGGCGTATGGACTGGATATCTATAGTAAGGATGACTACCATATTCAGTATGAGTGGAAAGAGAAAGATATTCACCTTGTTCTAACAATAACAAATAAGGAGACCAGCACTTCTTTTACGAAGGGTAAGACCAGCATAACTGACGTAGATAAAATCACTCATTTACTTGCTGGGTTGAAACCCATTTTTCATCAAGATCAGTTTTTGAATCAACTGAAATCTTTGATGGACAACGCTAAAGAAAAAGAGCCCAAAGAATTGATATCATCATTACAACAGTTGGCTTTTAATTCTATTTATATTCCTGCTGAGCGCAGTTTCTTCTCTTTCTTTAGTAAGGCATTGCCAGCTCTTAACCTTGTTAGAGAGTCAATTCCTCAGAATCTTCTCCGTTTTTCTCTGGATTACCAAAATGCCAAGTCAGCATACAGCAGTTATGACTCTCCGCTATTGAATGTGTCATACGAATATGACGGTTCTGACGATTATTTCACGGATCATGTCAGCAAACAAAAGAACAAGTTGTCCTATGCCTCATCAGGCATTCAGTCAACAATACCTCTTTTGCTGGTACTCCAGTATGCAGTCAATAAAAGAGAATACTCTTCTTTTGTTATTGAGGAACCCGAAACAAATCTGTTCCCCGATAAGCAGGTTGCTCTATTAAGACACATCTTAAAGACTGTAAACAATGATGGTCGGACTTTGACCATCACTACCCATAGTCCATATCTTCTCTCTGCCCTGAATAATTCCCTGTTCGCCGGTTTGATGATAAATAAATATGGTAAGGGAATAAAAAAGGAACTTGCTGAGATTATTGACCTTGATTGTTGCTTGACACCGGAAGAGTGCTCCGTCTATTCATTAGGTGAATCCGTGAATGGTAAAGACTTATATAGCAAGTCTGTTGTAGATTCAGAGACGGGAATGATTGACAGCAATGCCTTGGATGGTGTGTCTTTGTTATTAAGCGCTGAATTCAATAAGTTGGAAGACATCTTTTTGACACACAATCAATAAAGTGGAGAAAGATGAATTTTGAGGCGATTAATCGTTTGCGACTGAAAGAAGCCTTTGGTGAAATTGAATTGTTTCAGCGTATATCCAAGGATGAGGATTGGCTTGATAAACTATTCGAATGTGACAGCAGAGGACAATTGTTCGTGTATGATGATGCGGAAGTTGGTCATGTTGTATATGTTAATGACACGAAAGGTCTTGGGCGTGACAAGGTTTATGGATTGGTGAACAAAAACCATAAAGATGTATTCTTGTGGCATATTGATGGTGTGATATACGAAAAGACCTCTAAGTGCGATTGCGCTGTGATTACTACGGATGAGATGGAGTTCATCGAATTTAAGACTAATGCTTCTAACAATACGCAAGAAGCTATTTCCGATAACTATCATAAGGCAAGTGAGCAGTTGCAGAAAATAGTTACGGATGTCAAGGACCGATGTTCCAAAGTGGGTGTAAAGCTAACTTCAGTCATTCCCGTTGAGGCTCATGCAGTTTTTAATCCGACAGTTCCTTCTGACAATGCGATGAAGAAGAATATCTCCGCAAGGTTCCTTGTCCGTACTGGAATCAAACTCAGTTTTGATAACATAAAAGAATTGAAGTGATTGTGGCTTTGCAGCCAACAGCCAAACACACAAATAAAGTAGCGGCATAAGCAGGGATATGTGATAGGAAAGAATCTCATCAGCCTCCAGCCATCTTACATCAATCGAACAATGAGTGAAATTTCAGATGCGATACAAACGAAATGCCTCGCCTTTGGCGACCGCATAATTAAGCTCAATGACTACCTGCTTGAGCAGGCTGCTAATAAGAAGCCTAGCTACAAGAAGGTAAATGGCAAGCGAATTTACAATAAGTCGCTTCCAATACATATGCAAGCGATTTCAAACTTGTGTAATCAATTGCTGAGGTCAGGTACAAGCATCGGAGCGAACTTAACTCTTTAAAGTTCAAACATAACGCAATAAAGAGAGGCAAGATAATCCACCGACTCTCTGAATTCCTTAGTGTTTTTGTGTAATTGTAATAATCCAGCGAATAAAGATCATTTCTGAGCTCCGCTCCTAAATTTTGAATTAATTTTGAATAATTTCTCGCCGTTAGGCGATCCCATAAAGAATTATAATTCGTGTTCATTCGTTCAATTCGTGTTCAACTAATCTGAACTGCCAGGCGGTTCGAATCCGCCAGGAACCTCAAATACAAAGGCCCCTTTATCGCTTAACCGCTCATCAGACACTCCGCTAACCGCTAACCGCTAATCGCTAACCTCCAACCGCTTAACGTTTGAAGTGAACTCGCTAACCGCTAACCGCTAATCGCTAACCATATTGAACAAACCTTATTCCCACGATTTGTGTTCAAAATAAATTGTTCATTCAAAAAAAATCACTACCTTTGCACTGATATAGTGCTCAATTCCAATAAATCTACGGGCCTCCAGCCCTCGTGTAGAGGTGGTAATTCGCTGAACTATACCCTTTTAGGTCATCCCTTACCCTGTCCTGCTTACTTGGTAAATGGGACTAGGGATAAATGTATCTTAAGGTGAATTCTTAGCAAATGCCCCTCTATAGATTTTGATTATAATAATTTCGATATGAGACATCTTATTATTGACTCGCTAGGACCGCTTAGGCATGTTGACATCTTTTTTGGGAGGCTGAATGTTATAATAGGCCCTCAAAGTTCTGGCAAGAGTTGCGTACTGAAGACAGCCAGTTATTGCACATAGGTAGAAAAGCGTATACAAATAGCTCAGAGTGCTGATAACTTTATATTAGGAAGTCGCTTTCTTGATGGACTTGTCAAATATCATAAGCTTCAGCAGTACATCAGACAAGATACGAGGATTGAATACGAGACAGATGCTATGCACTTCATTTATGACCATAAGAAGGCCAATTTTTCGTTCAAGTGGAAGGATGGTCGTTGGAATTATCAGCGTTCTAAGGTGACATATATACCAGCAGAGCGTAACATGGTTTCTGTGATACCAAACTGGTTTGACGTTAAACTCGGTCAGAATAATATTCGTGGCTTCATGAGTGACTGGGTGGCATCGCGTAATGGAACAACAGACAATGTTCAGGTGCTTAATTTGGATGCCAAGTATCGTTTTGACTCAACCTCTGGCAGAGATGTCGTTACTGTTGATGGCGGGCTAGAACTCGATCTCATTAATACCAGTAGTGGTCTGCAGTCACTTGTCCCGCTATACATCCATCTCAACTTCTTGTCAAAACAAATGTATGACACAGATATAACGAGTATGCAAAATGATAGCGAGAACGATATGCTCGTGAATAAGATTTATGGAGAGTTTTTCGAAAAAGAAACCAAGAACAATAGTATCTATATTGCGAAAATAGGTCGAATAATGAAGGTTTTTGCCAATGAAGAACATGCGGAAAAATGCAAAGAAATATATGCACGTTATACTAAGGCGGATCACAGCGATATTTTCCTAGAGGAACCCGAGCAGAATCTTTTTCCACCCACTCAGACTATTCTCACAGACTGGTTAGTAGAAATGACTCAAGGTGATCATCCGAGCAATTTGTTCATCGCTACTCATAGTCCTTATATTTTGAATACGTTGGTAGAATATCCAGATTCGCAGTTCAATCTTTTCGTCACGCGTGTTAAAGAAGGCTATTCTATGGTGAAGACCGCAACAGATTCAGATATCCAATCCATATTGGATTTCGGAGTTGACGCTTTCCTTAATACTCAAACGCTGGGCTGATATGGCAAAGGTGAGACATGACGAGATTATTCCCGAATGCAATATTGACACCAATCTGGTGGAAACGCTGCTAAAGATGATAAATCTAGAAAGATATAATTATGATGAGTATATAGTTCAGCATAGTCATGGAATAGGAGAAGTAACCCGCACAATGCAAACGGCAAGGAAGCTGAAGGATGGTTTCGCGCTTGGAGTAGTCGATGACGATCCTAAGGTCCCTAACTATAAAAAAGAGTTTCGAGAGTTGGCACAAAGCCCTCATTTGAAGTTGCTCAAGCATCCAGAGAAAGACCACTACCTGTTAGTAGTGAACAAGGCGATGGAAACATTGATAAATTCCTCAGCTCATGGGCAGGGTATAAATCCGTTGGACTATGGTTTCCCTGAGAACACAAAAGACTACAGAAGTACAACCAAGGATGAATCATCACGTACCAATCCTCACTATAAGAATCTCTTTAAGAAATTAAGTGTAAGTGGTGAAATATGTCTAATGAAGAACCTCTTAGATAAGTTTGTTAACGAAAGAGATGGTCTGAGTGAAGATGAATTGAAACAAGTTTTTAAGGATATAGGGTACTAAAATTGCATTTAAAAAACGAAGATGCTTTCTCAAGAACTTTAATCTAGTTTAGACGCGTCAGGTGATAACACTCGAACTTGTTCGCTTGCTACTGAAAGGACGCAAGAACTACCTAAAATGGTGGTTTTCAAGCCTGGACGTCAAAATTGACAGTTTACGCAGATATTATTCAAAATAGAATATTGGTTTTATCTCTTAAAAAAGAATATGCGGTCAAAAATGTTAATTATGCTTTAAAATCAAAACTTTTGATTCCTCTGGCCATCTTTTGAAATCTCATTGTATTATAGATAAACGCAGTATAGGTCTCGACATATTAATAGATAATAAAACTCAAACAGTATGGAATGGATAATGCAGAATTGGATAGATGTGGTTATTCCATTATTGACCGCCTTATGTGGTGGCTTTATTGGTTTTCGTATTGGTGTAAACAAGAAACAGAAGCTTTCACAGAAAGCAGGTGACGGTGCAACTCAAATTCAATCAGGACGCGATGTCAATATTGGGAGATAAGATGGAACAGAAGGGTGGTGATGGTTCTTTCCAAGTGCAAGGACAAACCGTACACATGGGAATGTCATATTCTGACGTTAAGGATTTATGTACAACTTTAGTCCAGAAAGAACTTGCCATCTATGAGCAAAAAGCAAGTGGGACAGCCTTAGTAAGGTTTAATCAGATTATGGATAAGTTGCTGGAAGCGCTTAGTAAATTGGATGCACAGTACAAAATTAAATTCCAGGAACCAGCTATACAATTTGCGGCTCGTGAAACATTCGAAGAGTATATTCGTTCAGGTAAAGAGGAGTTGAGTGATGATTTGATAGACTTGATGATAGAGAGGTTGACGGTAGAGGAGCATACTACAAAACAAGCTCTTATCGATGAAGCTAGACAGATTCTGCCCAAGTTGTCAACATCTTCAGTTGCAATTTTAGCTTTGTTAGCAGCATGTAAATTGCTCTTTATTAGACGAAGAGAAGGCTTTATGGATGTATTCAAAAGACTATCCCCACTTGCTATTGAGGTTGGAACACCTCAGAGTATGGACATTGCTTATCTAGAACAGATAAGATGCGGGCAAAGCCTTTCTTTTGTAAACTCTTTCAGTCCTTTTGTTGATAACATGATGAAAACCTACACTCCGCTATTCACGCATCATATTTCTATTGAAGAGTTTAATAAAATCATGGCAGAGGAAGGTTTAAATACTGGCGAACATAATATGTTTGGAATGTTATTATCTCTATTCAAAACAGAAGGTAATAATATGTCATTAGACATCTCGGTAGTTACGGAGAAGATGTTTGTAGAAAACAATGAAGAGTTAATATCATCATTGAATAAAGTTATCAACAGACTTCCTAAATACACAAAGGAAGAAGTTCGTCAGTTTTTTATAGCAATTGATAGTAGCTGGAACAATGTGATAGACCTTTTCAATCGAAAGGACATACAGTCTTTTATGGTTAGTCCTGTTGGGAATTATATTGGAACTCGCAAATTAAGCAAACTAATGGGAGAGGAGGTTCCTGTAAATTTGTTTTATCAGAACTAGGGTTTATAAACAATATTATATGGAATTGAAGAAGGAAAGAAATTCAACTCATACTAACGTGCATCTGGGCCTGCAATGTGTAGGAGGAGTATCCTCATCTGCCCAGATATAAGGGAGAATCTCCCCAAAAAGAAAAAACAAAAAAATATAGGTTAATCCGCGCTGGATTAACCGAATTTAATAAGAAAAAACTATGAATATACTTTTAACAGGTGGTGCAGGCTTCATTGGTAGCCACACCATTATAGAACTTGACAAGGCTGGACATAGCGTAGTTGTTGTGGACAACCTGGTGAATAGCAACCCAGAGTCATTGCGACGTGTTGCAAAGATTATCGGGAAGGAGATTCCTTTCTACGAGGTGGATGTTCGCGATAAGGATGCTCTTTCTAAGGTGTTCGATGAGAATAAATTAGATGCAGTTATCCATTTTGCAGGATTAAAGGCTGTTGGGGAATCTGTATCAAAGCCTTTGGAGTATTATCACAACAATATGACGGGCACCTTCGTGCTGCTCGACGTGATGCGTCAGCATGGTTGCAAGAACATTATCTTCAGTAGCTCTGCTACGGTATATGGTGATCCTGCAATTATTCCTATAACGGAGGAATGTCCCAAAGGTCGTTGTACCAACCCTTATGGACAGACCAAAAGTATGCTCGAAGAGGTATTGATGGATGTTCAGAAGGCAGACCCAGAATGGAATGTTGTTCTTCTGCGCTATTTCAACCCAATTGGAGCACATCCAAGCGGGATGATTGGTGAGAATCCTAATGGTATTCCCAACAATTTAATGCCATATATCACCCAAACTGCTGTTGGTATTCGTAAAGAACTTGGTATCTTTGGTAATGACTATGATACTCCTGACGGTACTGGCATCAGAGACTATATCCATGTCTGCGATTTAGCTTCAGGCCATGTAGCTGCATTAAAAGCCATAGAGCGTAAATGCGGTTTAGGTATATATAACCTTGGCACAGGCCATGGCTATAGTGTACTGGATGTGGTGAAAGCCTTCATCAAGGTTAATGGTGTTGAAGTTCCCTATGTCATTAAGCCTCGCAGACAAGGTGATATAGCTACATGTTATTGTAATCCAGCCAAGGCAGAGGCAGAATTGGGTTGGAGGGCGCAATACGGAATTGATGAGATGTGTCGTGATAGTTGGAATTGGCAGGAAAATAATCCAAAAGGTTATTAAATACCCTTTTTTATTTCCTATCTATAAAGGTCAATAATGATGCAAAAAACTCAACACAAAATTGCCAAGAACACGCTGTATTTATACCTTAGAATGATTCTGGTAGTACTTGTTCAACTGATATCAGTACCTATCGTTCTAAAAAAACTGGGAGTGGAAGATTATGGCATATATAATGTTGTAGGTGGAGTAGTGACAATGTTTTCTTTTATAGGTACATCATTGGCTTCTGGTGCGCAACGTTTTTTTGCTTTTTCCTTAGGACAAAACGACTTTCGTGGACTAAAAGAGGTATTTCGTACAACACAAACGATTTATATTGCTTTCGCAATTATATTTGTGATGATACTTGAATTGCTTGGCGTATGGTTTTTAAATACAAAGATGGTTATCCCACAAACTAGTATGACATCTGCGAACTGGGTATTTCAGTTTTCTCTTATTTCATTTGTGATGAATTTGTTAGCTATACCATACACCTCATTAATCATCGCACATGAGGAGATGTCCTTTTATGCTATCGCAAGCATAATTGATTCTTTACTAAAACTGCTGGCAGCAGTGTTGTTGACTGTATTTAGTAGTGGTTTATTAGTAACTTACTCTGCTTTGATTTGTGCTGTTTCAACAATTGTTTTCTTTGTTTATAGAATATATTGTAACAGAAGGTTTATTGAGTGTAATCATTTTAAGTTTTATTTTGATAAAGGATTAGGGGGCTCATTATTGTCGTATTCGGGTTGGAACATGATTGGATCTTTGGCTCTAATTGCGCGCAACCAAGGTATTAGTATTGTTGTTAATCTTTTTTTTGGCCCACTTTTAAATGCTGCTCATTCCTTAGCTCAACAGGTACAGGGGTTCCTGTTACAGTTTATAAATAATGTTTATGTGGCAACACGCCCACAAATAACTAAGTATTATGCATTAGGTGATGAAGAATCAATGTGGGATTTGGTTTTTAAGAGTAGTAAGTGGACGTATTATTTATTATTATTTGTTAGCATCCCTTTTATTATTGATATTGATACTATTTTATCTTTATGGCTTGGTACTGTTCCCGAGTATACTTCTGTCATTTCAAACCTTCTTATAATTTCATTATTAGTAGAAACGATTTGCAATCAATTGATAGGTGCTTTTCAGGCTCAAAATAAGATAAAAAAATACCAGTTAATCGCGAGTAATATTTTACTGTTCAATATTCCTATTGCTTACGTTTTATTAAAGTATATAGGTGCGGTTCCCTCTTTGCCTTATATAGTATCTCTAATACTATCTATTTTTTATGTTTTTGCAATAGCAATAATTGCAAAAAAAGAAATAGGACTCAATCTGTCATATTTTTTTAAAAAGATTGTTATGCCATTAGTTGCTGTTTCAACAATAGCTTTTGTTTTTTCGTATTTTGTTTGCTCACAATTCCCTAAATCATTATTGGGGGTAGTCACTACATTTATTGTGAGTTTCTTTATAACAATACCTGTTATATGGTTCTTAGGAATGAACCAAAGCGAAAGATCTTTAATTATTAATTATTTAAAAAAATAAAAAAATGAATGCACCAAAAATCATTGCAGAAATTGGCTGCAACCACAAAGGCGATATGAATATCGCAAAAGAGATGATAATGACGGCTGCTACTTATTGTAAAGTTGATGTTGTCAAGTTCCAAAAACGTTGCAACAAAGAGTTGCTGACTCCAGAGGAGTACAATGCTCCTCATCCTCACCCAGAAAATAGTTATGGACCCACATACGGCGCACACCGCGAGTTCTTAGAATTTACCCTGGATCAGCACCGCCAGTTACAGGAATGGTGTAAAGAGTTTGGCGTAGAGTACAGTACTAGTGTATGGGATGTCACCTCCGCCAAGGAGATAACTACACTACAGCCCAAACTTATCAAGATACCTTCTGCTTGCAACCTCAATAAACCGATGTTACAGTACCTCTGTGATAACTTCGGTGGCGAAATTCATCTTTCGTTTGGTATGACGACAAAAGAAGAGGAGGAGGAGATCGTGAGCTTCTTTGAAGCTAACAATCGTGCAAAGGATGTTGTGCTTTATAATTGCACCTCAGGTTATCCTGTTCCTTTCGAGGATATTTGCCTGCTAGAGCTGGTTCGTATGCGCGAACAGTATGCAGATAGAGTAAAGGCTATTGGATTTTCTGGTCATCACCTTGGTATTGCCGTGGACAGTGCAGCTGTCGCATTGGGAGCTGAATGGGTGGAACGTCATTATACCCTTGATCGCACCTGGAAGGGTACCGACCATGCGGCTTCTTTGGAGCCTGATGGAGTACGTAAACTCGCTCGCGATTGCCGTGCTGTGGCAAAGGCCCTTACATATAAAGAGAAAGATGTGCTGGACATAGAGATGGTGCAGCGTAATAAACTGAAGAAAAACCAAGTAAAAGGTTTCTAAGTCATTAAATTGTTATTGGGATTGTGCAGAAGGTATTATTTGTCATAAAACCGTCATCTTCAATTAAAGATGCGCTGAGTCTTATTGATAAGAATCGGTTTGGGTTTGTTCTTGTTTGTGACGAAGCTGGAAAGCTGATAGGGACACTTACTGATGGTGACATTAGAAGAGCACTGTTGAAAGGTGCTTCGATTGCAGACTGTGTTGAGGGGATATTTATACAAAACCACAAGTATCTAACCCTTGAAAACAACATTGGCGATGCAATTGAGCTCTTTAAGAACAAAGCGATTAAGTTTTTGCCTATTGTTGATTCAGAAGAGGCCCTTGTAAACGTAATCACCAAGCCTCAATTGCATGCAGTTTTATTGCAGGACTTGAATGTCGACTTATCATTTGACTTTTGTTCATTGGATGAGAGCGTGGTGGATTATGAGATTTTTCAGCGTCCTTGGGGCTTTTATAAAACAACAGTACTCAATAATTATTTTCAGTCAAAAGTTATCAGTGTAAAGCCTGGACAACAATTGAGCCTTCAATCCCATAACCATCGTGAGGAACATTGGATTATTGCTCACGGAAAGGGGATAGTTCAGATTGAGAAATCTGAGATACGAATAGAGAGCGGCAGCTCGCTATTTATTCCCAAAGGCGCAAAGCATCGTTTGACAAATACTGATTCGAGCGAAAACCTGATAATAACAGAGGTCCAAATTGGCGATTATTTGGGTGAAGATGATATTGTTCGTTACGAGGACAATTACGGACGAGTTAAGTAAGAATTCATGAAAGTAATAGCATTTATTCCGGTAAGAGGCGGAAGCAAATCAATTCCTCTTAAAAATATTAAACCGCTTTGCGGTAAGCCTCTGGTGTGCTGGAATATCGAAGCACTTGAGGCATGCCCGCAGGTGGATGAGGTAATAGTGGCCACGGATTCCAATGAGATTTGGAATACGGTGGAGAGTAGGGCTTATAAAAAGACCATATTGTACAGACGCTCTGCTGAAAATGCATGTGATACAGCCAGTACGGAGAGCGTAATGATGGAATATATCAAGTTTGCAAACTTGCCAGAGAACGATGTATTCATGCTTGTGCAAGCAACCTCTCCCTTGACGGAAAGCGTGCACTTCTCAGAGGCATTGCAAATGTATTCAACGAGTGAGTATGACAGTATGCTGACCTGCGTTCGCAACTATCGTTTCTTCTGGAATGAGGATGGTACTAGCATGAACTACGACTATATGAATCGTCCACGTCGCCAGAACTTCTCTGGTATGCTGATGGAAAATGGTGCATTCTACATAAATACCGTAGGAAGAATCCTCTCTAATGGTAACCGGCTGGGAGGTAAGATAGGTATCTATGAGATGCCAGAATATACTGCTACTGAGATTGACGAGCCGGATGACTGGTTTATTCTGGAGAAACTGATGTATAAGTACAAGTCAGAGTTTGTAAACCAGAATCAGAAACCCAATATCAAATTGTTCATTACGGATATTGATGGTACGCTGACAGATGGAGGTATGTACTATAGCGAGAATGGTGATGAGCTGAAGAAGTTCAACACCCGTGATGGTATGGGTATTCAGATGCTCCGTGAAGCTGGTGTCAAGACTGCCATTATCACCAGTGAAGTCCGAGAATTGAACCGCCGTAGGTCTGAGAAGTTGAAGATAGACTTCATTCGCCAAGGTAAAGCAAATGGTGGCAAGGTAGCTGTTGCAGAAGAGATAACTAAAGAAATGGGCATCTCAATGCAAGAAGTTGCATATATTGGCGATGATATTAACTGTTTGGACTTACTTTCAAGGGTTGGTTTGGCAGCATGCCCTGCAGATGCTAGTGCCAAGGTTAAGAACCTCCCTGGAATTGCTGTTATGACAAAGAAGGGTGGTGAAGGTTGTGTTAGAGAATTTATTGAATTTATTCTATGTGTTTAATAACTTTAAATTGTTGATATATTATTAGTTTTTATTTATAATTACTTAATTAAATAGTTTTTAAGATGGATGAACCTCTTATTAGTATAGTGGTACCTATTTATAATACGGCAAGATATCTTGATCGTTGTATAAATACTCTAGTTAATCAAACTTATAGTAATCTAGAAATAGTTTTAATTAATGATGGGTCCACAGATAACAGCGAGGATATATGTTTGCGTTATTGTAATATGTATGATAACGTCAAGTATTATCATAAGACAAATGGAGGGCTTGGATCTGCAAGAAATTATGGTATTGAAAGAAGCCATGGTGCGTATGTGGGCTTTATCGATAGTGATGATTGGGTTGATTTGGATTATTTTTATTTTTTGTACCATCTTGCTGCCACGTATGATGCCCAAGTTGCTAGTTGTAGTATGGATGTAACTTCGGTTTACGCTCTTAATAAAAAAAGCCTTACTAACCGAAACGTTCAGGTGATACATGACACAAACATTCCCACATACTATTTTAAAATGAGTTTAAAAGATAGCAACTTATTTTCAGTCTGTTCATCTATTTTTATTAGATCATCATTAGATAATGTTAGATTTAGAGAAGGGAAGTTAAATGAGGACATGGATTTTAAATATAAGGCTCTTAAAAATGCGACAACTTGGGTTCTTTCAAACGCCCCCAAATATCACTATTACCAAGCCGGCGGTAGCCTATCCTCTGGTATCGTTAAAGCTAAAGATTTAGATTTAATTGAAGCATCCCATATTTTGTTAAAATATGCGGAAGACACATGCTCAAACAAAAATTATAATTATGCAAGAATAGGGACTATAAAACCATATTTTTCTCTCTTATTAAGAATGGCTGTTTTTGGTAGTACAACGGAGGTCAACGAAGAGGATTTAATAAAAGAAGGGCTTTCTATTATGCGAGAAAATTACTTAAATTTAATAATGTCGCCAATTAAAGCTAGTAGAAAAGTCTTAATAACCTCTATGTGCATTAACTATAGACTAACGAGGTCAATTCTTGTTATTCTAAAAAAAATAGTATAATGAAAGGCAAAGCTCTGACGACAAAAGAAGTCTCTGTTTATTCCAAACTAGTCTTCTTTATAGCTTTCCTAGTCCCGATAAAGATACTTGAGGACTTTATCGGGTTCCCGATAGATAATTATCTGTACGTTATACCATCACTTATATTATTTTTTGTAATTAATTCTAAGCGATTTCAATCAGGACTTGTACTCATTTTTTCTCTTTCCGTTTTCCTTGTTTCTCTGGTAAATCTGCAAATTACGCCACTCCATTTGCTTTCACTCGCAGTGATTTATTATATATGTGCTAATTTCGATTTTTATAAAGTATCCTTGGAGCAAACCCATTCAATTTCTATAATGGGTTGTTTGGGAATGTTGATATATAGTTCTATTTATTTTGGAGAAGATTTTAGATTTGTTCATTTAGGAGTTAAGGAGATTAATATTTCAGGGTTGGGGATCTTTCTACTTGGTGTTATATTATATAAAGAGAAAAAGCTATTAGGTAAGATTATTTTACTTGCGGGATTTACCACATTCTCTAGGAATTATGCACTCGCAGTATCTATTTTTATTTTTCTCAAATGGATAATGCAGCGTTTAAGACCTGAAATAGCGAATAAAGTAGTAAAATACTTTTCATTTGTAAATATTGCAATTGTTTCTTGCGCAATACTAGTAGGATTGTCTGTATTTTACCAAAGGTTATATGATAATGGTATGATACTTGAGTATACAGAGGGTGGAGCAAGTCGTTTTTTGTCTTTTTTTGAGATATCGAATTATCATAGATTTGTTGTCAACACTAATGTCTTATATATATATAAAGAGTATCCACAATTATTGTTTTCTGGTATTCCTATAAATGAATTTACAGATTATAATTTAGAAGTATGTCGATTAAATGCGATAGATTTCTTCTCTAATGATAGGCCTCACAATTTTTTCTTTTCATACCTACAAATATATGGTATCTATGTAATTGTCATAATGATGACTATGCAAAGAATTTTCAAAAAAATAGTTAACAAAAATAATTTTTGCATATTTGTTCCAGTAATGATTTATGGTATTTTCCTCGGTATGGGACTTAGTGGCTATTGGCTTTTTATTTCAGTAATTGCATTATCTTATTATTATGAATAACATATTTGAATTAAAGGTACAGGATAATAGTCTTGTAGCAATAGTATGCGAGACTCCATTTCAGATTGTCAATGTCATTAGAATATTGGGAGAAAAAAATAGTAGTCTTAAAAAATGTCGCATTCATCTTTATTTAGGAAAAAAATTTCGACATTCCGAAGCCGTATACGAAAGAATTTGTAAAACATCATATTTCGAAGAAATTATTCCATATGATTATTGTAATATAAGTTATACATGGCTGTCAAGGATATTAGAACTGTTTTTCCCATGTTCTTATCTAAAGCGTTTGGCAAAAAAAAATACAATCTCCAAGAATTATGCTTATATTTTTCTTCCTGTCTATTTGTATTTTGGGACGGCTCTTTTGAGGATTAATAAGAAAGCAAAGATGATTTTATACGAAGATGGTTTTGCTTCATATGTTGAAAAGAATAATTTGGGTGTATTCTCTTTTGTGCGAAAGCTTATATGGTGGTTTGAGGGCGTAAATTTTAAGCGTTTGCAAGCTGAAGCTGTTATTTTAAGTTGCCCCGAAATGTATATACATAATAACGATACTCCTTTGCGAATATATGATATGCCTATTCTGAACAAAGAAAAAGTGATACTTCTTAATGAAATCTTTAACTTTAGTATTCTTGATTTGTATGCAAATAAGAGGATTATTTATTTGTCACAACCACTAGACTCTCCTTTCAATAATGAGGTAAAGGACAGTTTATTGCAATTACTATACAATAAATATAACGACATTGCTTTGTTAAGGCTTCACCCAGCAGAAAAAAGTGAGTGTAGCATTAAAATAGGTATGGAGAATGATCAGAACTGGGAGCTCGTTAGTATTAATTGTATTTTGGATAGTCACATACTTATAACTCCTTTTTCCACAGCAGCATTTTTACCACGACTACTTGCGGGAAAGGAACCTTTTGTAATTTTTGTTTATAATATATTTGATTTATCAGAGAATAAGGCTGACATTCATAGTATTATTAAAAATTTTAAGGGTGTCTACAAAAAACAAAATAAAATATTTGAAATTTTAGACGTGAATGAAATAGAGCCTATATTGAACAAAATTGTTTAACATAATTTTTTTATATGCCAAAGAATCTTGCTGTTATAATGTCTATATACAAAAGCGATACTGCTGAATTTGTGTATTCCGCTGTTTCTAGTGTATTAAATCAGAGCTATCCATATTTTGATTTTTATATTCAGTATGATGGACAAGTTCAACAGGATGTTGATAATTATCTATCTAATATAAAAGATGATAGAGTAATAATTAATACGCGAAAGGAAAACAAGGGCCTTGCATACTCACTAAATGAATTATTAGGTCTTGTATTGTCCAAGCAATACGAGTTCATCGCTCGTATGGATGCCGATGACATTTCAATGATAGCTCGTTTTGAAAAGCAAATAATGTTTCTGGAGTTGCATCCGGACGTGGATTGCGTTGGCACATGGGCTATAGAAATTAGATCTGATGGTGGTGAGTTTTATAAGAAACAAATGCCTGAGACCCACGAAGGGTGTTGGAAACAGTTTATGATAAGAGACTGTGTGATACACCCTACTGTTATGTTCCGTAGACGTTACTTGGAAAAAGCAGGGTTGTATTCCTTGGATACTTATTTTGGAGAGGATACAATGATGTGGGCACAGGGGTTCGCAAATGGATGCAAGTTTGCGAACATCCCCGAATATCTTTTTAAGTTTAGGTTAGATGACAATTTCTTTAATCGCCGTAGGGGATGGAAGCATGCTAAAGGAATATTGACTTTGCGGTGGAAGGTAAACAGAATGCTTCATTATCCATTAATGGCTTATCTTTATGCAATTGCTTATGCTGGTGCTAAGATAATGCCGACCAAAATACTTAATCTAATATATAAAAAGGCAAGGTGAAGTTATCTTTACAAAAGTGTTATGATATCTGAGTTTGGTATTTATCATAAATTCTTCAAGATTATAAAGATAGGAATTGGCTCCCAACAATTTCTGCCATTTGAATTATCTGATGAAGAGTGGTATGAGATATTCAGACTGTCAACCGAACAATCTCTAACAGGTATTACACTTAAAGCGATAGAGATAATTGGAGAGAATTGCAGTAAACCACCTAAAGATTTACTTTTGCAATGGATAGGAAAGAGTGAGCTAATAAGACAAAGAAATGAATTAGTTAATAAACAGACCAAGTATCTCGTTTCTTTGTTTAAAGAGAAAGGCTTCTCAAATTGTATTTTGAAAGGTCAAGGTGTCGCTAGATTATATCCCGAGCCAGGTTTAAGGCAACCTGGGGATATTGACATTTGGGTTGATGGTGATAGGGAGGATGTGGTAAGGTTAATGCGCTCACAAAATATCCATGTTACCGTTGTTGATTACGTAAACTGTCATGCAACTTACTTTAGCGACACAGAAGTGGAAGTACATTTCCGACCTACATGGTTTTATAATCCGTTTGTTAATAAGAGAGTTCAGAAGTGGATAAAGGATAGCAAGGCTGAGCAAATGGCTCATTTCGATGAGCAGGCCAGTTTTAATTACCCTACCTTACAGTTTAATTTAGTCTTCTCCTTGATCCATATTTATAGGCATGTGTTATTTGAAGGCATTGGATTACGGCAGATGACAGACTATTATTATATTTTGCAACATTCAACAAAAGATGAGCGTCAGAAGGCGTATAAGATGCTGAGATATTTTGGAGTTGGTAATTTTGTGGGTGCAGCTATGTATATTATGCAACACGTTTATGGTATGGACGAAAGTAAGATGTTATGTAGAATTAATGAAAAACTGGGTAAGAAGCTGCTTGATGAGATACTTCGTGGTGGTAACTTCGGACAGCATGATGATCGCATGGCTCGTGTAGGTAATGATAATAGATGGAAGCGAGGATGGGAGATTTTTAAACGTGATATGCGTTTCATAAAGGATTATCCCAGCGAGGTGATATGGATGCCAATATGGAAAATATGGCATTATTTCTGGAGAATGAAACGTGGTTATTTGTAGCACACTCGCATTGGCGAGAAGTAATATTTCGCGCGTTTATGGCTATTTGGAATAAGCTTTTAAGTTGGTACTTCAGTAAGAAGTCATTGCCGTATTGGTGTATACTCTTGATAGATGGAATCATGGTTCTTCTGTCAGGACTATTCACTTATTGGGTGTTTAATAAGTCCACAGAGATGTTTACACATCGTTTAGAGGTGTTGTATACATCATTGTTTTATATGGCAATAAGCTGGATAAGTGCCAGGGTGTTCAGAACTTATTCTGGAATTATCAGATATTCTTCGTTTGTAGATCTTTTAAGGGTTGCATATGCAAATGGGCTGTCGATGGCGATAGCATTGCTGACAACATTTGTATTCGAACGTTATGAAGTAAGTGCTCTATCTGCTTTGAACCAGACAGAGACTGTGGTTACGTTTGTGGGGGCTATGCTGCTGATGTGGGGTATCAGGATAGTTGTAAAGATTCTGAATGATGTTACAAAGGCAGAATACAACACCATGAGAGTGTTGATATATGGCGCACTGACGGGCGGTATAGGTTTGGCAAAAAACATCAGGAGCCAGAACCCTGTGAGGTTTAAGCTTTGTGGTTTTATTTCGCATGATAGAAGGGCTAAGCACATGATGTTGCTTGGCGTGAATGTGTATAATGTGGATTATGACATTGCTGGTATCATAGAAAAAGATAAGATACAGGCAGTTTTGGTGTCGCCATTGAGACTTGCAGATTTCAGAAACAACCAGGAACTACAGGACATTCTCATCAAAGCGGGTGTGAAGATTTTTATGGCCCATCCTGCTAAAGAGGCTAGTATTAAGAACGGAGAGCTGACAGATGAAGACTTTGCAGGGATGCAACTGAAAGAGGTGTCAGTTGAAGACTTGTTGCCACGGTCAGAGATCAAGGTGGATATGGATTCTGTAGGAGCTATGCTGACTGGAAAGAGCGTAATGGTCACCGGTTCCGCAGGTTCTATTGGTTCCGAAATGGTGAGGCAGATTGCGGTATATAAACCTGCTTGCATGATACTAATAGACCAGGCAGAGACACCCCAGCATGACGTTATGCTGATGACGGATAAGTATCCTGATATCCAAACAGAGGTGATTGTTACGAGTATCTGCCACGGGCATAGAATGGATAGGATATTCAATAAGTATCGTCCGGATTATGTGTTCCATGCTGCTGCCTATAAGCATGTGCCTATGATGGAGAATAACCCATCGGAGGCTGTGCTGAATAATATACATGGTACAAAGGTGATTGCTGATTTGTCCGTGAAGTATGGCGTGAAGAAGTTCGTGATGGTTTCGACTGACAAAGCTGTGAATCCTACGAATGTTATGGGATGTTCGAAGCGTATTTGCGAGATATATGTGCAGAGTTTGAATAATGCACAGGATAAGTGCCAATTTGTGACGACCAGGTTCGGTAATGTTCTTGGATCGAATGGGTCTGTCATACCATTGTTTAGAGAACAAATCAAGAATGGTGGGCCTGTGACGGTAACGGATGAAAGGATTGTGAGATTCTTTATGCTCATTCCGGAAGCATGTAAGTTGGTGCTGGAGGCCGGAACCAAAGGTAATGGTGGAGAGATCTTCGTGTTTGACATGGGGCAACCGGTTAAGATCATTGATTTGGCTAAGAAAATGATTGCTTTATCTGGCGCTCAGAATGTGGATGTGAAGATAACGGGATTACGTCCGGGAGAAAAGCTCTATGAGGAAGTCTTGAATGAATTGGAGGGTACCAAGCCGTCATTCCATGATAAGATCCGTATTGCGGAGGTTCGTCAGTATGATTATGATGAGGTAAACAAGAGCATCGAGGAGCTGATGGAGATTGCCAAAGAGTTCGAGAATATGGCAACAGTGAAGAAGATGAAAGAGATAGTGCCGGAGTACAAGAGTAATAACTCTGTGTATGAGGTGCTGGATAAATGAAGTGTATGAGGATAGTATTCGTAATCGTGTTTGCTGCCTTCTGTATGGGGGTTGTTTTCTCTTGTGGCAAAGAAGAAACATCTGTAGAAAGTGATGCCACAACGAGAGGAGCGGTCGCAAATGATTCTACTGACAATAAAGGTGGAA
>ODAI014304980.1_pt1 | contig 19994 bp, 20 predicted proteins | sample 1539321 | NCBI WGS metagenome assembly ODAI01 (sample SAMN02144231, study PRJEB22623) | gut metagenome | biome: sheep rumen | host: Ovis aries | place: New Zealand
CCTTTGCCTGTAGCACATGTTTTGTGCTTATTAGACATTGGGATCTATATTCATATCGGCGTGGGCTCTTACGTTGTCTGTTCAACAACATAGGTGATGCTAGAGCCTCGATAGGTGGAATGGACAACAGGACGATTCCACGCTTTTTTGTGTCCGTGTCGAGCCAAGTACATCTATATAAAATGGCCGATATGATCACATTGTCTAATGTGAAAACTCGAAGAGGCGAGAAAGAACCTCATAGCGTCAGGCTTACCCCTGCTGCCTTCCCCGAAGCTAAAAGCTCACAAACAGGGGTGTCGGTAAGATATGTGCCTACACCTGGCAAGAATTGGTATGTATTTCGTGCCTCATATGGCAGAGAAGATAAGGCTTCCGATTACATCGTAGAAGACGGGACTTACACATATATAGCAAAATACTACGTAGAACGATTTGTGAAAGGCAAACGCAAAAGAGTACTGAAATCACTGATACCCAATTTACTGTTTGTATATACCACAGAAGACAAAGCAGAACAATATGTAAAACACTCTCTTGCTTTATCGTATCTTAGCTATTACTATAACCACTTTGATGTGGACGAACAGGCAAAGAACCCACCATTGACAATAGGTACTGAGGAGATGAACCAATTTATTCGTGTGACGTATGGCAAGAACAAACATTTGCTTTTCTTCACTCCTTCTCAATTTCACTATAAGGTTGGAGAGTACGTAAAAGTTGTTGATGGCCCTTTCGTCGGAGTTGAAGGAAAGGTGGCACGAATATCTGGCCAACAGCGTGTTGTCGTAACTCTTTCCAAAATAGGATTGATTTCGACAGCATACATTCCCACAGCATTCATTCGACCGATTAATACAGAACAACATATTAAGCCATAAAGATAATGAAATATGCACTCATAACAGGTGGTTCCAGAGGACTAGGTAAGGCGATATGTCTTGAACTGTCAAGGAAAGGCATACCAGTAATAATAAATTATCTGTCAAATGTAGAAGCCGCCCGACAAGTAAAATCTCTTATAGAAGATAATGGTGGTTTGGCAGAATTGCTCCAATTTGATACAGGCAAAAAGGATCAGGTGGAAGAGGCACTTGAAGGTTGGATGGATAGTCATCCAGACGATTATATTGCTTACATTGTAAACAATGCAGGAATTCGGCATGACAATGTTATGTTCATGATGTCAGATGAAGAATGGCACTCTGTTCTAGATACTTCTGTCAATGGATTCTTTTATGTTACTCGTAAGTTACTGCCCAAGATGATGCAACGTAAACACGGCGGCAGCATTTTGAATATGGCATCATTGTCGGGTCTTAAAGGGATGCAAGGCCAAGCAAACTATAGTGCAGCCAAGGCCGCGCTAATTGGAGCGACTAAGGCATTGGCACTGGAAACAGCTTCTAGGAATATTACAGTGAATGCTGTTGCACCCGGATTTATTGAAACAGACATGACAAAAGAACTGCCACAAGACGAATTAAAGTCACAAATACCCATGAAACGATTTGGTCGTCCTGAAGAAGTGGCCTCTTTGGTAGGATTCCTGCTTTCCGATGCAGCTTCCTATATCACAGGAGAAGTTGTTAACATCAATGGCGGATTATACACCTAATTATTATATATATGAGACGAGTAGTTATCACAGGAATGGGAATTTGGTCTTGCCTTGGGAAAAGTACTGACGAGGTAAGACAGTCATTATATGAAGGCAAGTCTGGGATTGGAATTGACCAAGACCGTTTAGAGTACGGCTTTCGCTCTGGATTAACTGGCATTTTGGAACGACCTCAACTCAAGGGCGTACTGGATAGACGCACCCGTGTCGGGCTTTCCGAAGAGGCAGAATACGCATTCATGGCAAGTAAACAAGCTTTTGAAGCAACACACATTGACGAGCAATATCTGTTAGCCAATGAGGTAGGCTGTATTTTTGGTAATGACTCGTCTGCAAAGCCTATTGTAGAAGCATCCAAGATTATGGAAGAGAAACACGATTCAGCCATGATAGGGTCTGGATTAATATTTCAAGGTATGAATTCTACAGTTAACATGAACATGAGTACCATTTTTCATCTTCGTGGCGTTAATTTTACAGTAAGTGCAGCCTGTGCCAGCGGAAGTCACTCTATTGGCTTGGGATACTTACTTATTAAGCAAGGGCTTCAAGATGTGATACTATGTGGAGGCGCACAAGAAGTGAATAAGTATTCTATGTCGTCATTTGATGCTTTAAATACATTTTCTGTGCGTATGGAAGAACCTACAAAAGCAAGTCGACCATTTGACAAAGACAGAGACGGCCTGATACCCAGTGGTGGCGCAGCAGCCCTTGTCCTTGAAGATTATGACCATGCCATTGCCCGTGGTGCAACCATCCTTGCTGAGGTTTGCGGCTATGGCTTCTCCAGTAATGGTGGTGGCATCAGTCAACCGAGTGATGAAGGTAGTTATATCGCTATGACACGAGCCATGAAAGATGCTTGTGTAGAGGCTAAGGATATTGACTATATTAATGCCCATGCTACTTCCACCCATCAAGGTGATATGTTTGAAGCTATTGCTATCAATCGCATTTTCAATGGCGAACACGCTTTAATTAGTAGTACTAAGTCGATGACCGGCCACGAATGCTGGATGGCGGGGGCTAGTGAGATTGTTTATAGTATCATCATGATGCACAACAATTTTGTCGCGCCAAATATCAATTTGGAAAATCCAGATGAGTATTCTGCGCCATTAAATATTGCAACCAAGACTGTGGACATAGGAGTAAATACAGTGTTGAGCAACTCATTTGGATTTGGAGGAACAAATTCTGCATTAGTAATCAAAAAGATATAATTATGAAAAGGGGTTATATTTTATTTTGTATAAGTTTGCTTTCACTCTGCTCGTATGCACAAATGAATGCAACATTTGGATCTGCAAGAGTTAAGGCAGAACGCTATTATGCTTCTAAAGTACAGGAAACTATGGATTCAATAAAGCGCAAGGACCCCAAGGTATTCTGTGTCGCAGTTGGTAAACTCAATATCAAGGATAAAGTCTTTGTTACAAACAAAACAACATATTATATTGAGAAGGCCGTTATAGGATTCATTGATTTAAACATGAAGTTTCAAACAATTGCAACTGCGTCAAATGTTTCACCTGGACAAAAAATAGAATTAATATCTTTTGACAAGAACGGCTTAGAAACAGTGCAGAAAAGGGTGCTTGTGTTGAAAGTAAAAGGAAGTAATAACGGCAACACACAAGAAAACGAAGAAGTGAAATCTTCGTTTGAGGCAGATGCAAACAGCATAACTTATGATTTTGACGCTATATTATCGGAAGTCCGACACGACTTATATATAGACATCATACACAAAAAGAGTAATGACATATTAGACTTTTAATAAAGTCATTGAATAATGAGTTCAAACGAGCAACTTGATGGAGCAACGTATGGAAATGCGTGGATGCACAGAACACTAATAAAGATTCTGAAGCATACCAACATTCACGTTCTATATGCCTTCATGGCAGTGTTAGTCATACCATTCACAATGCTCTTTAGTAAAGGTGCTCGTATTACCTACCGATACTTTCACATGATAAGAGGACTCGGTAAAATGAAATCGTTGTGGAATACTTATCGCAACCACATATTATTCGGAAAGACAGTAATCGACAAGTTTGCAATGTACGCAGGTAGGAATTTCAAGGTAACTTATTTTGGCTTGGATGAATTCAAAAAGAAGACTCAACGTCCGGAAGCGATGATCCAATTAAGTGCCCACATTGGTTGTAGCGAAATTGTTGGATATTCCTATGATAATGTAAAAATATCAAATGTATTGGTATACGGAGGTGAAAAAGAAGGGATGATGAGCTATCGGAAAACTGCCTTTATAAATAAGCACATCAAAATGATACCTGTTGGCACCGATGATGGACACAGTGAAGAAATCATTGCAGCATTAGAAAACTGTGAAATAGTATATGCTTTTGCAGACCGATTTATGAATCCTAGAAAGATTATACAAACCAAACTTCATGGACATACAATTAATTTAGCAAAAGGACCATTTTCATTGGCAGTTACGAGGGGACTTGATGTAGTAATGACATGTGCGATGAAAGAGTCCGACGGGTCTTATACAGCATACTTAACACCCTTGGCTTACAATAAGACATTGAAACCGACAGAACAGCGCCAACAGTTGGCTGAGGCCTATACGCGAGAGATGGAACGTCTGTTGAGCCTCTATCCCTTACAATGGTTCAACTATTCTGACGTGTGGGTAAATTGAGAGTTTATTTACAGTAAAACACATAATCAAAGAAATTTAATCATGACACGAAGTGAAATTGAAGAAAAAGTGAATGCATTCTTAGTTGATGACCTAGAGATAGAAGAAGAGAACATCTATCCCGAATCCCGCCTAAAGGAGGATATGGGTATAGACAGTCTTGACTATGTTGACATTGTGGTTATCGTTGAAAAGAATTTCGGTTATAAGATAACCAATCCGTCAGAGATGACAACCGTCAAGACTCTCAGCCAGTTTTATGACTATATAGAATCGAAAATCTAATTGCAAGAACATGGATTTCAGTGACACACCGATAGTCAGGCTCATACCCCAGCGTCATCCAATGATAATGGTTGACAAAATGCTGAATTGTGATGATATCGATGCGGTAGCAGTGTTTACAATTCGTCAGGACAATATACTACTTGATGATGATGGGCTATCGGCTCCAGGAATCGTTGAAAACATGGCACAATCTTGTGCCGCTAGGATGGGCTGTGTTGATATGCTACATGGGGAGCCTATCAAACTCGGCTATATAGGAGAGGTGCGCGATGCTCGCATATTACGTCATCCACAATGTGGCGAGACATTGCATACATACATCCATGTCATTGAAGACATGTTCAATATTCTATTAGCAGACGTACGGGTTGAATGTAGCGAAGAAGTTATTGCTAAGGCACAGATAAAAGTAGCTAAGACGGATATCGTTGCAAATCTATCGGACTAGACAGAAGATGAATCAACTACAGGTATCATACAAATTCAAAATCCGTTTCAGTGAGATAGATGCTATGCGGGTAGTATGGCATGGTGCGTATGCCAAATATTTCGAAGATGCACGCGAAGCCTTTGGTCAAAAGTATGGTCTGGGTTACCAGCAGATTCAAGACAATGGTTATTATGCACCTATCGTAGATTTGACTTTCCATTACAGAAAGCCAATCCGATACGATATGACCCCAGTAATGACTATTACCTATCGACCTACTGAAGCAGCAAAAATTATCTTTGACTACGAGATTCGGGAGGTCAGAGATGGTGATTTGATAGCCTTTGGACAATCTGTGCAGGTGTTTATGGATTTAAACTATAACCTTGTCCTGTTAACACCTCCATTCTATGAGCAGTGGAAGAAAGAACTTGTAAAAGTATGATATTCAAATTACTCCCCATATCACTGCTGCAATGCATGCTCCTCTCAGGAGGTCAGGTTTTGATGAAAATCGGCCTTACTAAGGCAGGAGATTTCTCATGGTCTTGGGATTATTTCCAAAAGTTGCTGATTAACTGGCAATTCATCAGCTGTGGCATCTGCTATGGATTGGGGTCTATTTTGTGGATGTATATCATAAAGAATTTTCCTTTCAGCATGGCTTATCCTATGGTAAGCATCAGCTATGTTATGGGGATGTTCGCTGCTATCATCTTTTTCCACGAACAGGTTCCGTTGGTAAGATGGATAGGCGTGTTCCTAATCCTAAGTGGCTGTGTTTTAATTGCGAAATAGCGTCTCCAAATAAATCATTCTATTATGCGATACACATTCAACATTTGCTTATTCCTTATATGCTGTATGACAGCATTTGGACAAGTCAAGGTAAGTCCACAAGAACAACAACGAGTATTACAGCAATTCAACGCTTCATCATCTTCATTAGTATCTATGCAGTGCGACTTTGTCCAAAAAAAGAAGATGAAGTTATTAAAAAATGACATGCAGTCAAGGGGAAAAATGTACTATGTTAAACCCAACAAATTGCGTTGGCAATACAACACTCCTTATAACTATATATTCATTTTGAACGGGGACGAAGTACACATTAAATCTGAGAATAGTGCACAAACAGTTGATATACAAAGGAATAAAATGTTCAGGCAGTTGTCAAATGTAATCCTTCAAAGCATCACTGGAGGACATTTGAATAATTCCACAGACTTTACGGTGGAAATACTAAAGGAAGATGGCATTTGTTTGGCGAAACTAACTCCAAAGAAAAAAGAATTACAGAAACTCTATACCTCCATTGAGATAACATTTAGTAGCGACCTCTCCATGGTGAAGAGTGTAAGAATGGATGAGAAAACAGGCGATATTACTACTGTAGAACTCCAAAACATAAAGGTCAATACAAAAATAAGTGAAACACTATTTAAGCTTAATTAGTTTCTTGCTCCTTTTTTGCTGTTCAGCCTGTTCTTCCCAAGTTGTATCAGACGGAGAACTGTCTAGCACTGATAGTATAATCGTCAAAGAGTATAGTCTAGCGGCCAATATTCGCGGACACGAAATGACAGGAATCTGTATTATCAACATTTCAGCAGACTCGAGTATTGTGGGCACAATAGTCAACGAGTTTGGTATCAAGGCTTTCGATTTCTCCTATTCCGTGGGGAGAGCTAAATTATTTAATGTAATGAGCCATCTTGACAAATGGTATATCCGCAAAGTTCTCAGAAACGATTTTAGGTTCATACTAGCCAACATGTTCTTCAACAACAGCGAAATACCAGAAAAGAAGAGAACGATGAAGAAGATGGCAGATGGGAGAATTACAGTTGTAAACAACCGGCATAAGATAAGCTATTCGTTTTTGCCATTGACCAAAAAAGAATGAAACTAATAAACGACTTTTTCCAGATTATTGCTTTTGACGATAAAGAAGAAGGAATTGTAGCCTCCGTCAAAATGAATGCGGGCCACAGTATCTATCATGCACATTTCCCAGGCAACCCAATCACTCCCGGCGTATGTCTCGTACAGATGTCAACAGAAATACTTGAGATGGGCATAAAAAAACAACTGAATCTACAAAATGCTGTAAAGATAAAGTTTAGGAACCCCATGGGACCATCAGTAGAACCCACTTTCTTTTTTCAAATAATCAGTAATTCCGAACACGAAGTCAATGTGCAAGTGACAATAGAAGATTCAAATATGCAGTATGCAAAGATGAACTTAATCTATACTGCAACCCTATAATATAAACAATGATGAACAACATTCGTTTGTGTGTAATCATCCCCACCTATAACAATGAGAAAACAGTTCTCAAAGTGGTTGAGGATGTACATCAGTATGTCAAGGATGTTATTGTTGTAAATGATGGTAGTACAGATGCCACAGCGGAAACACTTCGGCAAGCAGGACAATTCGTCAGTGTTATTTCGCATGAACGGAACAAAGGTAAAGGCCATGCCCTACTTTCTGGTATCTATGTAGCAAAATCCAGAGGATTTACTCATATTATTACCATTGATGCAGACGGTCAGCATTTTGCGTCGGACATTCCAGTATTGCTTTCGGCAACAAAACACAATTCAGAGGGTATAATCGTTGGACATCGGAATCTTACTGAAACAAACATGCCACGAGGTAATACGTTTGCGAACAAATTCTCGAATTTTTGGTTTCGTCTCCAGACAACTATCAATTTGCCTGATACACAAAGTGGATACCGGTTATATAACCTCTCATCCTTAAAGGGACTGAGATGGATTACAGCTCGCTACGAATCAGAACTGGAATTGTTGGTTTTTGCAGCCTGGGGTGGTGTAAAGATTACATCAGTACCTATTAAAGTGTACTACCCTCCCGTAGAAGATCGGGTTAGTCATTTCCATCCTGTGTACGACTTTGCTCGTATTAGTATCCTAAATACTATTCTTTGTATCGGTGCACTATTCTATGGCTATCCAATGCTTATGGCTCGCAAATTGAGAAAAATCCTAAAATGAAAAGACTTCAGTACATCATCCGCCAATCTGTCTATACGATATTCTCATTCTGCTATTTCCTGGGATTTGCACTTGACATGACGATTAGAGGATTTATCCTGATTACTTGTGGAGGAGCGACTGACGAGCATAAAAGGAAATACCACCAGATACTGCAACAAAAATCCCGTTTTGTCATACATCATGTACCTGGTACAACATTCTCTTTTCTCAATCAACAGGAAGAAACATTTGAAACACCTTCGGTCATGATTTGCAACCACCAGTCGCATCTGGATTTGATGGCTATTATGATGTTAACCCCCAACCTGATTATCCTGACAAAAGACTGGGTGTGGAAAAATCCGTTTTATGGACTGGTTATTCGTTATGCAGATTTTTTTCCTATTGGTGAGACGGAAGTAATGATTCAAAAGATTAAAACAATGGTAGAGAAAGGTTATTCTGTGATGATATTTCCTGAAGGCACTCGATCCGAGGATTGTCACATCCAGCGTTTTCACCGTGGTGCATTCTATTTGGCAGATCAACTTCATCTTGACATCGTTCCATTATTCATTACAGGCTTTGGAAAAGTGCTTCCGAAGACATCTTTCCACCTTCATCCAGGTCATATGAGTATGGAGGTAATGCCGCGAATCTGTTATGAAGATGACATTAAGAACACAGACTATCGTGAAATGACAAGACGGATTCACCGTATGTATGTAAACAAAGAGACATGAAAAAATGTATCATTATAGGGAGTGGACTTGGGGGACTCTCCTGTGGAGTTATTCTTGCCAATAATGGTTATGAGGTAATCGTGTTGGAACAAGGAAGCCAGATCGGAGGATGCCTTCAATGTTTCCAACGCGACAACGTAACCTTTGACACAGGTATGCATTATATAGGGAGTGCCGAAAAAGGGCAGACACTCCATACCATTATGAGATACTTGGGAATAGATTCAAGAATAGAACTTTCAAGACTTGATCCGCTGGGTTATGACGTCATTTCGCTTCATGGTGAGCATTACCGGTTTGCCAATGGAAAAGAGAACTTTATAGATGCCCTTGCAGAACATTTTCCAAAGAGTCGTGACGAGCTTAACAGATATTATAATCTTGTGAAACTTGTTGCTTCATCATCGGCCATGCACTCACTCAATAGTGAGGTTGACATTGATGTTAATGCAGAATACAAAATGCAAAGCGTCAATAAGGTACTTGAGTCCATTATCAGTAGTCCCTATCTCCAAGAAGTGATAGCAGGCATGCAGCCACTTTATGCAGGAATTAAAAATCAGACCCCATTTTCTGTCCACGCCCTCATTCATGACTGTTTTAACCAAAGTGCCTTCCGTATTGTTGGCGGCAGCAATAAAGTAGCGATTGCCCTAGCAGACTCAATTCAACAAATGGGTGGAAGGGTGATACCCAATCAGCAGGCATGTAAGATAGAATGTGATGAACATCACGCTACTGCTGTAATCACATCTGATGGAGAGCGCTATCCTGCCGACTTAATAATCAGCGCAATACATCCAGCCCAAACCTTACGTATGATTGACAGCAGTCTAATACGACCCTTTTATCGTAAACGTATAGAAAGAGCTTCTAATACACCCTCAGTATTTGTCGTATATCTGAAGTTTCGCAAAAACAGCGTCAGATATATGAATCATAATTTGTATTATTATCGTGGGAATAGTACTTGGGGATGCGAACAATACGACATAACTTCATGGCCTAAATTCCTTCTTTACATGCATTTCTGTCATACCAAGAATCCTGTATATGCAGAAACAGGGAAACTGCTGACTTATATGACTTTCGATGAATTGCGACAATGGTTTGGTACCCATGTAGGTCAACGGGGAGACGGCTATGAGGAGTTTAAAAGAAGAAAAGCAGAATTACTTATTGATTCTTTGGAAGATGAGATTCCTGGTATTCGCTATCAAATTGAAAGTTATTACACATCAACACCTTTGACATATTTAGACTATACGGGTATTCCAGAAGGTTCAATGTATGGTATGGCAAAAGATGTCAATTCAATAGGATTAAAAAACATCTCTAGCAAGACAAGTATTCCCAATTTATTGTTAACAGGTCAAAGCATCACTTCACACGGGATGTTTGGGGTACTTGCAGGAAGTCTAATAACCTGTTCGGAAGTGATATCGAAAGAAGAAATCCTGAGGCAACTAAAACATTGACGATGAAGATTGCAGTGTTCATATACTCTCAAAGTGGGCAAGCCAAAGAAGCTGCAAAAAAAATCTTTGACGTTTGCAAACAAGGGAAAGAAGACGCTCATGAGGATACAATTATATTTAAGACTATCATACCAGAACAAGAATATCCATTCCCTTGGAGTAAAAAAGAATTCTTTGACACTTTCCCGGAGACCAGATTAGGACTTCCACCTTCGGGCATAAAACCAATTGACTTGTCGAATGTAAAGGATGCTGATTTGGTCGTGATTGTTGGACAATCATGGTTTTTGTCCCCATCTCTTCCACTTCAGTCTTTTTTTGCTAACCAACAGATACAGGATTATTTGGATGGAAGAAACGTGATATTCATAAATGTGTGTCGAAATATGTGGCTAAAAACTATTCAGTGGATCAAGTACTACCTCCGCGAAGTCAATTCACGGTTGGTGGGTCATATTGTGCTACAGGACAAACACCAGAATCTGGTAAGCGCAGCTACTATTGTTCGATGGTTATTGCATGGACATAAAGAAGCCTCTCTTATACTGCCAACTGCTGGCGTATCAGACGAAGATTTGTTGAAAGCAAGACGATTTGGAGATATTATCAGAAAGACGGTACATAATGGCAATTACGACAATCTGCAAGTAGAACTTCTCTCAGCAGGTGCCATACAGTATAAGCCTTCCATCGTACATATAGAGAAAATTGGACATCGTATGTTCGGATTATGGGCTAAGTTCATTCGAAGAAAAGGTGGATTCAGAGATCCACGGAGATGTTTCAGAGTGCAAATATTCTATTTTTACCTTATCATTGTATTATTCATTGTGTCACCGTTTGTTCAACTCATTTTCTTCATAACCTATCCTTTACGACAGATAAATAAGAATAAACAAATAGATTGTGCAGTATAAGCATCGAATTATTAACATATGAATGTATATATAAATAAAATCGCGAAATTCATGCCCAACGAGCCTGTTGACAATGACAGTATGGAAACTTATCTTGGCATGATTGATGGAAAACCTTCGAAAGCCCGAAGAATCATTCTCCGAAGAAACGGAATTAAACAACGCTATTATGCATTAGACAAGAATGGGCAAGTAACACACACCAACGTACAAATGGCAGCAAATGCCATACGAAACCTATTTGATGACGATTTTTCACTTGATGACGTTGACGTGTTATCATGTGGCACGGCTTCACCGGAACAACTCGTACCATCACATGGAGTTATGGTTCATGGCGAATTGGGTGGCAAAAGAGATATAGAGGTAGTCTCGTTTTCTGGTTCGTGTTGTACTGGTGCTAATGCTTTGAAATATGCTTATATGACAGTTCTACTTGACTCGTCTAAAAATGCTGTGGTTTCTGCTTCGGAAAGGTTATCCGCTTGGATGAAGTCTTCCTATTTTCAGAAAGAATCAGAATATCTTTCGCAATTGGAGAATCAGCCAATGTTAGCATTTGAGAAAGACTTCCTGCGTTGGATGCTGTCTGACGGAGCATATGCTGCTCTTCTGCAAGGACATCCCAATAACGATGCACTATCCTTAAGGGTTGATTGGATAGAAATTACCTCATTTGCAAACTCGATGGAGACCTGCATGTATGCTGGAGCTGAGAAGGACGTGAACGGCAGATTGAGAGGATGGGCTATGTATCCTGAAAAAGAATGGCTGACGCGGTCTTTGTTTGCGGTGAAGCAGGATACCCGTGTGCTCTCAGAATGGGTCGTGAGACTTGGTGTTGATTATCTGATAAAATTGGCTAATAGGCACCACTTTACTCCTGACGATATAGATTGGTTCCTCCCGCACCTATCATCGATGTTCTTTAAGGATGCTACCTTAAAGGAATTTGAGGCGAGAAATTTCATGATTCCTGAAGAGAGATGGTTCCTGAATCTTCCATATGTGGGAAACATTGCATCAGCATCGGCTTTCGCTATGCTTGAAGAACTTATGTACTCTGACAAGTTGGAGAAGGGACAAAGAATCCTTGTGATGATTCCTGAAAGTGCCCGCTTCTCATATTGCTATTGCATGATGACTGTTGTTTAAAAAGGGTGTTATGAAAGTATCAGATGTACCACAGGATTTAAACTACTATAAAGACACTGTAGTAAGAGACTTGAATTACGCAGTAGACGAGCAAGGCCGATACCAAGCAGTGGTCAGCGATGGGTGGGAGGCCAAGGACGATGCTTTGGATGTTGCTTGGGATGATGTCCGTGAACAATGCGACGAGGTATTGGAGCGGATTAAGAAGGGCGAGACAAGTCCTTTGGAATATCATGCTACTAAGAATCTGATGCCAATAAACCTGTTGTCTTCTTATACTGGATTCTCAAAACGTACTATTCGCAAACATTTTAATCCAGCAAACTTTATCAAATTGGATAACGACACACTCAGCATTTATGCTGATGTACTGCGTATCACTGTAGAAGAGTTAAAGACTATCCCCTTATAGCAATGGAATTGAATATAGAACATCGGCCGGCGGCTCATTGTGAAAACGGCACCATATCTTCCTTATTACGTTTTCATGGTATCCTGTTATCTGAGCCAATGATATTTGGTCTAGCCAGTGGCTTGTATTTCACCCATGTTCCATGGATGAAAATGGGTGGACTACCTGTAACTTCGTTCAGGACATTTCCTGGTATACTATTTAAGCGCATCACCAAGCTGCTCGGTATTAAGACCAAGAGTCGACGTTTCTTAAACAAGGAGAAAGCGATGGCCAAGTTGGATCAGTTGCTCTTAGAACAAGAAAAACCTGTCGGATGTGTGGTGGGTATGTATTATCTACCTTATTCACCTATGGAATATCGGTTCCATTTCAATGGTCATAATATCTGCATCATAGGAAAGGATGAAGTTGCCAATGAGTACACTGTTTTGGATTCTAATACCACCCAACGGGTTACCATCACTTATAAAGACCTAGTTAAAGTTCGCTTTGCCAAAGGTGGAACCTGGCCGCTAATGGGCCAGATGTATTGGATAGAGTCTGTGCCACCAGTACTTCCAGACTTGTCTCCCCTTATCTTGAAGTCTATCAAAAAAACATGTAATGAAATGATTTCACGACCTCACTTAATCCCTTGGTTAGGAACGCAAGGAATATTGTATCTGGCAAAACGCATCAGAACTTGGGATAAGACAATGGAAAGACGTGAGGCTATCTTGAATCTTTCCCAAGTGATACGTATGTTAGAAGAAATAGGTACGGGAGGAGCCGGATTCAGATTTATCTATGGTGCATTTCTTCAAGAGGCTGCAGAGAAAACAGGAATAGTCGAACTGAACGACTATTCTAGGAGAATAACAGAAATTGGTGACAAATGGCGTGAATTTGCCTACAAAGGTGCTCGCATCATCAAGAAACGCAAAGGGGAAATTTATACCTTTGACGATTTAGGCGATTTATTAGAGGCAATAGGTCATCAAGAGAATCAGTTCTTTAAAGAACTTCAGCAGTTGGTGGACAAAAACTGAAACCGTTATGCGTTTCCTATTCATTGCTTTACTTTATTTAACTTATCATACCACATATGCCTACAAACTAACACCATTTATTCCTAATGACAATAAGACGGGAGTTGGTGTTATTATTTGTCCCGGTGGCAGCTATTTTTGGCTTGACAAGCAGAATGAAGGGCATAAAGTAGCTCAGTGGCTATGTGAGAATGGAATAACGGCATTTGTCCTAGAATATAGTCATGGCGGTTGGGCTTCGTTCGCATTCCATTTCCGCACCCAAGGACGTTCCTTTCCTGCGGGATTCCATGATTTGCACAGGGCTCTTAGTCATGTTAGATCACATGCTGACAGTTATGGAGTTGATGCCAACAAGATTGGAATAATGGGGTTTTCTGCTGGAGGTCATCTTGCCATGCATGCTACGGAACAAATGGCTGGTGTCAATGACTCACAATATCCAGCCCCGTTTTTTGCCGCCCTGCTGTACCCTGTTGTATCAATGACTCACTCTTGTACACATAAACGATCTCGCAGAGGCCTGTTAGGAGAGAGACCGTCAAAAGAGATGATGGACTCACTTTCGCTAGAGAAACATGTGCCCAGGAATTGCCCCCCTGTATTCCTAATGAATTGTGATGATGACCCGATTGTTCATTGTCACAATGCAGAACTGCTGGATTCTGCACTAACAATTATGAATATTCCCCACCAATACGAGCATTATCATACAGGAGGACATGGCTTTGGCGTATCGGCTGTGAAGACAAGTCCAGAGGCAATACATTGGAAGGAACGGTTCTTGAATTGGCTATATGAATTAGTAGGAACAGAAAGAACATGGTAATTATATTCTTACGGATATACGATTTCTTGCATCATAGGAAGCGCCTGTGTTATGGATTACTGTCAGCAATCATCTTGGCATTGCTTGTTATGGTGTCGTCGTTGAGATACAATGAAGACATCTACGATTTCCTCCCTATGGATAGCGACCAGCAGAAAGCCATCACAGTTTATCAGGATATCACAGGCGGGAAACGTGTCGTAGCTATGCTGAAAATGAAAGAACAAGGGGAGCTGGATACAGAACGTCTTTCAGAAGCCGTTGACACCTTCTCACAGAAAATCAAGGAGAACGATAAAGTGGGACATGTGAAGGAGATTGTCGCCCAAGTAGACTTTGAAAAGATTGCAGGGCTAACGGATTTCGTCTATCAAAATATCCCCATGATGCTCCAAGACTCTGACTATGTCCGCATGGAACAGATTTTATCTAATCCAAGACAGGTCGAAGACCAATTGGCCAAGGATGTCCAGATGATAATGATGCCAGCCACAGGCTATTTTGCGAACAATATCAGCTATGACCCGCTAAGTCTATTCACTCCTTTAATGACTCGTCTGCAAGAAAGGCAGGCGTCTTCTGCATTTGAAATTGAAGACGGTTATATATTTACATCTGACAAACGTTATGCTATAGTTATGATGACTTCGGCTTATGGCTCGATGGAATCTGCCAACAATACATTGTTGGTAAACTTTGTCGATAGCATATCGCAGCAGACAATGCAAGTTTTCCCCGATATCGATATAGCCATTACTGGTTCGCCGGTTATAGCAGTGGACAATGCCAGCCAAATTAAAGCAGACAGCAGACTAGCCATATTTATTGCTGTGATACTTATCCTGTGTTTATTGATATTCTCATTCCGCAGTACAAAGAACCTCTTGTTGATTGGTGTATCCATCTTGTTTGGCTGGCTCTTTGCCATGGCATTTATAGCGGTACTGCGTGACTATGTTTCTTTGATTGTGCTGGGAATAGGCTCTATCATCATCGGCATTGCAGTTAATTATCCTCTACATTTTGTTGCACATATCGGTCATGGAGGTTCTGTTAGGGATGTACTGAAAGACATGGTCTCTCCGTTGTTGATAGGTAATATAACAACGGTAGGAGCATTCGCAAGTCTGATACCGCTTGACGCGCCAGCACTGCACGATTTGGGTCTGTTTGCAGCCTTTATGTTGGTCGGAACGATTTTGTTCGTACTAGTATTTCTGCCACATCTGGTCAAGAAGACAGAAGAGAAAAAAGAGTATCTCTTGTTTGGAAAAGTCTCTGCTATGACACCTAAGATTCGAGGCTGGATGTTCGGTGCGATTGTGTTGCTGACCATCGTTTTGGGAGTATTCAGTCTGAACACTTCGTTTGATGCCAATATGCATCACATCAACTATCTTACGCCTATACAGGAACGTCTGATGGCAGACTTAAATATCTCTGCAGGTGTTAATGACTCATCGAACGTTTATGTTGTAACTGAAGGAGAAACTTGGGAAGAAGTGCTTCAAGAACGTTCACGTCTGACGCCACTACTAGAAAAGTTAAAGAACGAACAGCAGATAAAGACCTGTACAGATGTTACAAGCTTTATTTGTTCGGAGCAAGAACAATATCAAAGAATTAAACTGTGGAACGAGTTCTGGAACACGCATCGAAGCAACACTTTAAAGATGCTGCATAGTCTGGCGCCGCAAAACGGCTTTAGCGACGATGCTTTTGTAGAATTTGAACAGATAATAACAAATGATTATTCACCTCATTCCTTCGACTATTACGAGCCTTTAGTCTCTGTCTTGTTTGGACAGTCGTTCAGTACAAGTACAGGGCATTGCTCAGTAGTTGATGTTGTAAAGGCTGATAGACTTCAGGTGGATGAGGTGGAGGGTGCCATCAAGAACTCAGGTCATGAACAGGTCTACGCCTTTGACTTTATAGGTATGAATAGTGCAGTTGCTAATGCATTGTCAGAGAATTTTAACTATATCGGCTTTGCTTGCGGATTGATTGTATTCCTTTTCCTGTGGCTCTCTTTTGGACGTCTGGAACTGAGCCTGTTAGCATTCCTTCCGATGGCATTGGGATGGGTATGGATTCTTGGCATTATGAACATTTTGGGGATGCAGTTCAATATTGTGAATGTCATTTTAGCCACATTCATTTTCGGTCAAGGGGACGATTACACTATTTTTATGACCGATGGACTTATCAACGAGTATGCATATCGTAAGAAACTATTACCATCGTATAAGAACAGCATCATAATTTCTGCACTGATCATGTTCATTGGTATGGGGTCGCTCATTGTAGCCAAGCACCCAGCTCTTCATTCGCTGGCAGAAGTAACAATCATTGGTATGCTGACAGTCGTTTTAATGGCATGGATAGTACCTCCAATGGTTTTTAACTGGCTAACCAAGAACAATGGCCATTATCGGAAACGCCCCATAACCTTTGAACATTTTCTACGCACAATCTATTGTACCTTGACTTATCTTTTCGAGATACTCTATGGATGTGTCATCGGACTGATTATAAGGTTACAGCCTTTTAGGAAGAGAGAAAACACACGCTGGTTCCATCGTATTATCTACAAAACAATGCAAGCTAACATTCATCATATATGGGGTGTCAAAACAATCATACACAGCGAGAATAATGAGGAATTTGAACGCGGTAGCATCATAATCAGTAATCATCAGTCCATTCTTGATCCGATATTGATGTTGGCCCTGAGTCCGAATGTTCTGATACTGATAAGCGAAAAAGTATGGAAGAATCCTATTGTCCACATTTTGTTCAAGTTAGCGGGCTTTATCAATCTCAATCAGCCAATGGAAATGCTAAAGGAAGAGATTGCAAAGAAAGTAGGAGAAGGATATAATGTTGTCCTATTCCCGGAAGGGAAACGTAATGAAGAAAATATCACACGCTTTCATAAGGGTGCATTCTATATTGCTAAGGAAATTGGAGCTGACATTTTACCTGTTTACCTTCATGGCGTAGGGCATGTGATGCCCAAGGGAAGCGGCTTTGCATCAAGAGGTCAAATTGATATTGAGGTGGGGAAACGAATATCTGCAAGGGATTTGTTTAGCTTTGGAGCTACCGACCAGCTTATTGCACATCATTTCCAAATCGATTATCAAAAGAAAATGGAGCAGTGGAAAAAGGAAATAGAGACAACCCACTATTTCCGGAATACCATAATCAGTATGTACACGTATAAAGGGAGTGACATCGGTAGAGAAACAAAACGTCTTCTCAGACAGTATGATGATTTTAGCCTGTGGATAGACAACTATGATACGTCTGATTGCAACAATAAAATTTCTGTTGTTAATGCTAGGCATGGTCAGTTTCCAATGCTGTTCGCCCTTGTGCATCCAGATATAGAAGTCCATTCTTTCACGTTTGATGTAGATGAAGCTGCTCTTTGCACATCTTGCATACCTATGCCAATCAATTTGCATATACACTATTGTAATGATGCCACCGATGTTATCCGGGATATGAAGGAGAGCCGCATCATTGACATGAAAGAAATCTTCAAACATAAAAGAATACTATCATGAAAAAGATCTTTGACGATATTCGCCCCTATTACGACTCAGAAATACCAGAGGCCATGAAACGTATCGCTGATAGCCCTATGCTGTCGTTGGTTGCATCTTACGTATATCCGAACAAACAACTCAGTGAAATAAAAGAAATGCTGTGTGGCTTTAAAACTACCCGCGACTTTCAGCATGGTGTAATGTACGATGTCAACAAACAGATTATTTCCAAGAGTATCACACAGTTTACCTATGGTGGTACAGAACAACTCAAAAAAGGCGAGGCTTATCTGTATGTCAGCAATCACAGGGACATTATGCTGGATGCTTCTATCCTTCAGAATGTGCTTGTTGATGAAGGTCTGGAATCTTCCCAGATTACTTTTGGTGCAAATCTAATGATGAATCCACTGGTCGTAGATATTGGCAAATCAAATAAAATGTTTCGTGTTGAGAGACCAGGAAATAGCACAAAAGAGTTCTATAAGAGTTCTCTTCATCTTTCTGAATACATCCGGAGTGTTATTACGGAGGAGCATGAGTCTGTCTGGATAGCACAACGTAACGGACGCACGAAGGACGGTAACGACAAAACAGATCAGGGTATTATCAAAATGTTTTGCATGAGTAAGCCTGATAATAAAATTGCAGCGTTGGATGAGTTGCAAATAGTTCCTGTATCTGTTTCATACGAATGGGAGTCATGTGACATATTGAAGGCTATAGAACTTTATGAGAGTAGCAAAGTAAAATATATCAAAAAGCCTGGCGAAGACCTAAACAGCATTTTGACAGGTATCTTGCAGCCCAAAGGACGAGTACACTTTCAACTCTGTCCCATAATAAAGAAGGAAGAACTGCAACAGTTTGATAATTGCACAAACAATGAATACCACAAGAATGTGGCAAAACTAATAGACGCAAGAATACTGAAAGCATACAAACTGTGGCCCAATAATTTCATAGCATATGATATGCTCTATGGACAACAACGCTTTAAGAGTGAATACACTGAGGCAGAGAAGATAACTTTTGAAAAGCATTTGTGTAAACTGGATTGCTATGAAGATTGTTTAGATAATCTGAAAGACATTTTACTGGGAATATATGCTAACCCTGTAAGAAATAGTATGAAGTAGAATATAAAGTGACATGAAAAAGATAGCACATGACCTTCATTGCAACTCTTAACAAACTATGCTTAGCCTAAAATGTTCGTAAACAATGTGGCCTAGAGAATATAAGGGAATAGTTGCTTACAAGATGAGAGCCGGGCTGTGACAGCAGTTCCGGCTCTCTCCTTGTAATCTCCATAGGGTCACATATGGCACGTTGCAAAAGGTTAAAAAGTTTAAATCTTTACTCGTAAACCACATTCAAGAAGATACAAGATCACTTTTCTACCGTTTAAAATGCAAGTTATTGATAATCAACACTTAAAATAATCAGGGAATGCTCTGGCCTAACCTCCGTCACCATAGGCAGTGGTGTGACGAGCATTGGAGATTTTGCGTTCGATGGAGTCGATATTCCAACTGTCATTTCTTTGATAGAGAATCCGTTTACGATAAGAGGAAAGACATCGGATTATAGATCTTTCTCTCAAAACACATTCAATAACGCGACGCTGTATGTTCCGAAGGGTACTATAGAAAAATATAAAGCAACTGATGGTTGGAAAGACTTCCTGTTTATTGAAGAAGCAGCGGGTGGTGGTGACACATCAACTACGCAGAAGTGCGAGAAGCCTACCATCAGCTATGAGAATGGAAAACTAACGTTTAGTAGTGCTACAGATGGCGCCGTCTGCCAATACTCCATAACCGATACGGACATCAAGGC
>ODAI014818048.1_pt1 | contig 19988 bp, 15 predicted proteins | sample 1539321 | NCBI WGS metagenome assembly ODAI01 (sample SAMN02144231, study PRJEB22623) | gut metagenome | biome: sheep rumen | host: Ovis aries | place: New Zealand
AAATTGCTATAAATACTGTGAAAAAAAATAAAGGTAAAGGGTATGAATATCATAAAGTTATTGTTGGGTTCTGCAAATGACAGAATTGTTAAATCGTATGACAAAATGGTTTCTTTGATAAATGATTTGGAACCAAAATATCACCAAATGACTGATGAAGAATTACGCGGTCAAACGGAAATATTGAAAAAAAGACTGGCTGATGGCGAAAAAGAAAAGTCTGTGTTGCCTGATGCGTTTGCTGTCGTGCGCGAGGCTGCGTTGCGTTCTGTGGGAATGCGCCACTTTAATGTGCAATTAATCGGCGGTATGGTGTTGGCAAATGGTCAAATCGCAGAAATGAAAACCGGCGAAGGTAAAACATTGGTCGCAACATTGGCTCTGTATTTGAAGGCGTTGTACGGCAAAGGCGCACATTTGATTACTGTGAACGATTATTTGGCATCGCGTGACGCACAATGGATGGGACAAGTTTATAAATTTTTGGGATTATCAATCGGTATTATTCAACACGATATGTCTGACGAAGAACGTCGCGCCGCATATGCGTGTGATATTACATATGTGACAAATTCCGAATTAGGTTTTGATTATTTGCGCGATAATATGAAATTCTTTAAGGAACAACAGGTTTTGCGTCCGTTGTTCTATGCCATCGTTGACGAGGTCGATAGTATTTTAATTGACGAGGCACGCACCCCATTGATTATATCTGGCCCATCCGAAGATGTTAGCGATTTGTACAATCGTGTTGATGCAGTGGTTGCTAAATTTGGCCCAGATGATTTCAAAAAAGATGAAAAAGACAGACATGTGACATTAACAGAATCGGGTGTAGATACGGCAACACGTATGCTGAAAGATGCAGGATTGCTGGTCGGCGACAATTTATACGCATCTGAAAACGCGGCGGTTGTAATGCATATTCAACAAGCGTTGTTGGCGCATCACCTGTATCAAAAAAATGTTAACTATGTCGTTCGTAATGGCGAGGTTTTAATCGTAGATGAATTTACAGGACGCGTTATGACGGGTCGTCGTTTTGGACGCGGTCTGCACCAGGCGATTGAGGCCAAAGAACATGTGACGGTGCAACCTGAAAACCAAACGGTGTCCAGTATTTCATATCAAAACCTGTTCCGGTTATATGAAACATTGGCAGGTATGACAGGAACCGCCATGACAGAAGCTGCGGAATTTGAAGAAATTTATAAACTGCGCGTGGTTTCAATTCCAACAAACAGACCTGTGGCACGCATCGATCATCATGACGAAATTTATCGCAATAAACAAGAAAAGTATGATGCAATATTAAAACAAATTAAGGATTGTGTCGAACGCAAACAGCCTGTGTTGGTGGGAACTGTATCAATAGAAAAATCCGAAGAACTGGCTGCGTTGGTGCGCGAAAAATTACATATTGAACCGGCGGTGTTGAACGCAAAACACCACGAATCCGAAGCAAAAATCGTTGCACAGGCTGGTGCGCCTGGGGCGGTCACAATTGCTACAAATATGGCTGGACGCGGAACCGATATTAAATTGGGTGGTAATGCCGAAGAACTGATTGCAAATTTGGATAAAGATGCGCCTGATTTTGATGCCAAGAAAAAAGAAATTTATGAAACCATAGAGGCTAATAAAAAATTGGTTTTGAATGTCGGCGGTCTGTATGTGATTGGAACAGAACGTCACGAATCACGCAGAATTGATAATCAATTACGTGGTCGTTCCGGCCGTCAAGGGGATCCGGGTGATTCTAAATTCTTTTTGGCATTAGATGACGATTTGATGCGTATATTCGGGGCGGCACGTTTGGATTCTATGTTAACAACATTGGGATTGAAAACAGGCGAAGCAATTACACACCCTTGGATTACAAAGGCATTGGAAAAAGCACAAAAACGCGTCGAGGCACGTTATTTCGAGGCACGTAAAGAATTGCTGAAATACGACGATGTTATGAACGAACAAAGAACTGTCGTTTATAAACAACGCAACGATTTGATGACATCAACAGATTTGTCGCCTTTGGCACGTGAATTAATTGGTGATGTTGTTGAAATGATTTGCGAAAATAATATTGCTGAAAAATCTCATCCAATGGATTGGAATACCCAAGGCATCCACGATGCAATGTTGCGGACATTTGCGTTGGATATAACTGATATCGAAAATTGGAAAACAGACGAAGAAATTACAGAACGCAAAGCGTATGAATCCCTGTATAATCTGGCAATTCGTCGTTATAATCAACAGGCGGAAAAATACGGTGTCGAATTGATGCAAATGGCAACACGTCAAATGATGTTGGGGGCATTGGATGCTGTGTGGAAACGTCATTTACAGCAAATGGATTATTTGCAGATGGCAATTGGATTGCGCGGATATGCACAACGCAATCCTTTGTACGAATATAAACGCGAGGCTTTGGATTTATTCAAAAATACGATGAATAATTTCAAAATTATGTCTGTGTCTTATATTTGTCGCATGGAATTAACACGCGAAGATGTTAATAAAACAGATGCAGAACGCGCAGCACATGACCAATCGTTAAATGGCGATGCAAATGTTCGACGTAATGCACCCTGCCCATGCGGTTCAGGATTAAAATACAAAAATTGTCATGGCAAATTGCAATAAAAAATTTCCCCACGTTTGTTGGGGATTTTTTTTATAAATAAAATAGGAATATTGTCTTGATATAAATTACAAAACTTATTACACTGATGTTGAAAAACATTGGTGATAATAATGAGTAAAATACCTTTCTATGTTGGAAATTTGTTGGCTTGTTTTGTTCCAAACAATAAACGTCGCGAAAGATTTCGTGGGCTGGTTAATGTTGCTTTGTATCGGCCGCGCATTATGTCGTTTGTTCGTCGAACATATGGCGTTAAACCAAAACATGTTCGTTTGGTACGTCAAATAACATTAAACCGCATGGTATGTGTCGTTGATGAAAAATACTATGTAAAAATATTCCGTAATGTCAGTGTAAAACAATTACAAGATTTCAAATTTTTATTGGATTTTATTCGCCCATATATATCTGTGGAAATTCCAGATATCACAGTTCATAAAACTGTGTCAATGTATGTTTGCCCAAAAATAGAGGGTTATAACATATATGAATTAAATAAAGATTTTGTGTTAAAGCATGAAAAAAAATATTTGAAACAAGCATCTGAAATTATTGCAGAATTACAAAGCGTTGATGTTAAATCTGTGCCAAATTACAAACGTTTTTTGTGCGGATTACAGCCTGAACGCACGCGCGAGGCCCCAACAAAATCACAACATTTGGTGTTTGCGCATTTTGATTTGAACGAAAAAAACTTCTTGTTTGATGACAAAATGAATATTGTTGGAATTATTGATTGGGATACTTTGTCTGTGGCAAAAAATCCTGAAACGGACATGAGTATTGTTTTGAAATATTGGGAACGATACAAGGTCGCCGCGCCCAGATATAAATTATAAAAAATCTTTGATTTTTACAAAATATCTGATTGCCTTGATTTTTTATATTTGCTAGGGTTTGTTGTATGGAAGGACAGTTTATTCATCTTCATTTACACAGTCGTTTATCCGTTGGGGCCAGCACTATATCTGTGGGTGCAAATAAAAAGGCCGGAATTTTGGTCGGTATCCCGGAATTGTGTATTCAAAATAATATGACGGCATGTGCATTAACCGATACCAATATGATGTCTGGATGCGCAGAATTGTCCGATGTTATGCCGGCAAACAAATTGCAACCAATTATTGGTATTGAAATATCATTAAATCACCACACCGCAGACCCAAAGGTTTTACGCGAAAATTCTTTATCTAAAATTGTGTTGTTGGCACAAAATCATGACGGATATTTGAATCTGTGTGAGTTAACACGAATAATGTATATGCGCCAGGAAAATCACCATCTGGGGCCATATATTACATTTGAAGAATTAGAACCTTTGTCCCAAAATTTAATTTGTTTGTCTGGTGCACATTTGGGACCGATTGGTATGGCAATTTTGAACAACCAAAATTCTATGGCGGAAAGTTATGCCGCACGTTTTCAAAAATTATTTGGCGACAGATTTTATATTGAAATTCAACGGCATGGTTTAGAAGACGAAATAAAAACAGAGCCTGAATTTTTAAGAATTGCAACGGCATTAAATATACCAATTGTTGCAACAAATAATACGTGTTTTGCGGCACCTGAAAATTACGAGGCCACAGATGCCCTGGGGTGTGTATTAGGACAAACCAAGGTTATTGACCCAAATCGTCCGCGGGAATCGTCTGAACAATATTTCAAATCAACCGAAGAAATGCGTGAATTGTTTTCTGATTTGCCCGAGGCTATCGAAAACACAGAAATTATCGCAAATCGATGTGGTTTTATGGTTAATGTTAAAGAAAAACCGTTGCTGCCAAAATTCGGTGATGATTTCGAGGCCGAATGTCAAATGTTGCGCGATAACACTATGAACGGGTTGGCCGCACGCATTGCCGAACATGGAATTACCGATACACAACCATATTATGACCAGGCTGAATTTGAATTAAATGTTATTATCGGTATGGGATTTCCAGGATATTTCTTGATTGTTGCGGATTATATTCAATGGTGTCGCAATAATGATATTTTAACCGGGCCAGGACGCGGTTCGGGGGCTGGGTCTATTGTGGCATGGTGCTTGGGAATCACCCATGTTGACCCATTAAAATACGGTTTGTTGTTTGAAAGATTTTTGAATCCTGACCGTATTTCAATGCCTGATTTCGATGTTGATTTTGAACCATCGGGTATTGAACGCGTGTTGGCGTATATTTGTGATAAATACGGGCATGATTCTGTATGTCGTATTATCACATTTGGCAGTTTACAGGCACGCGGCGCGATTCGTGATATTGGACGTGTTTATGGCATACCATATTCTAAATCTGACAGATTGTCTAAATTGATTCCTGCGGATGCAAAAAAATTAAAAGAAGCCGTCGATTCATCCCCAGAAATGCAGGAAATTTTGGCAAATGATGCCGATATGGCCAAGGTCGTTAAAATCGCAGAAGAATTAGAGGGTTCTATTCGTAATTTAGGGCAACACGCATGTGGGGTTGTTATCGGGGACAGGCCTACAACCAAAATTGCACCTGTTTATCGTGACCCATCAAACCCATTACCATCCAGTCAATATGACGGACATTATTTGGAGGCAACCGGTTTAATCAAATTTGACTTTTTAGGATTGGAAACATTGGTCGTGTTAAAGCATGCGGTAAAGTTAATTCAACAAACACGCGGTATAAATGTTGATTTGGATAAAATACCAACCGATGATGATGTGACAATGAAATTGTGGCAACGCGGACTCACCGAAGGTATATTCCAATTCGATGCCCCGTTTGTTAAACAGACTTTACGCAAAATGCAACCAACCAGTTTCTTGGAAATATCTGCGTTAAATGCATTGAACAGACCGGGGCCTATTGCTTTTATTCCACAGTTTATCGCACGTATGCATGGCGAAGAAAAAATCGAATATGTACATCCAAAGGCTGAACCTATATTAAAAGAATCTTATGGTATTATCGTGTATCAAGAACAGGTTATGTTGTTGACACGTGCGTTGGCAAACTTTACACGCGGTGAATCAGATACTGTGCGTAAGGCCATGGGTAAAAAGAAATTGGAATTACTGGCTAAATTAGAGGTTAAATTTTTGGACGGATGCGAAGAACAAGGAACACTGGATCGTGATACCGCCAAAGATTTGTGGGAAAAGTTTAAGGAATTTGCAAAATACGCATTTAACAAATCACATGCTATCGCCTATTCTATTGTGGCAAATCAATGCGCATATTTGAAAGCGCACTATACCCCGGAATTTATTGCCGCAGCAATGTCCAGTAATTTGAATGACACAGACCAATTAGCATTGTTCGTTGATGACGCGAAATCTAACTTTGGAATACAAATTGTCGCCCCAGATATAAATGAAAGTGAATCATTGTTTACTGTCCGTAATGGGAAAATTATCTATGCGTTGGCTGCAATCAAGGGTGTTGGAACGGCTGCAACTGATGCAATTATCGCGGAACGTAATGCAAATGGTAAATTCAAAAATTTAACTGATTTTGCAAAACGTTGCGCACCAATCATGAACAAAAGAATATTAGAGGCTTTTGCCAAGGTTGGTGTGTTGGATTCTTTGGAAAAAAATCGTGCTGCAATATTTATGAACGCAGATATGATTTTGTCGTATGCATCAAAAAGTAAGGATGCGGGAAATTTACTGTCTTTGTTTGCAAACACAACCCAGGATGATGTTGTCGAAGATAGATTGCGTTCCAATTTACCAAAAACAGACAGTTGGACTTTTGCACAAAGATTAGAAAACGAATTGTCTGCATTGGGTTTTTATATATCGGCGCATCCGTTGGATCAATATAAAAATTTAATCGCGCGTGAAAAATTGGTGACCAGTGCAACACTAGACAAAATTGGCGACAGAAAACCTGTACAAATTGCCGCAAATGTTGGTGCGTTTTCACGCCGTCGCACCAAAACAGGCAAAGAAATGATTACTATATCTGCAACGGATAGTTTTGGAAACATTGATGCGGTTGCATTTGGTGATGCAGCGATTGAATTTGCAAATATTTTATCCAAAGAATCATTGGTGTTGATTTCTGGCAAATCTTCAAATCGTGATGACAGAGTATCTGTATTTGTTGATTCAATCACCCCGTTGAGTGGTTGGGTCGCAAAAATTGCTAAAAAAATTACTTTGGATGTATGGAACGGTGCTGTGTTGCAAGATTTGAAAAAAACATTATCGGCGTTGCCACGTGGCACAACACGCGTTGTGTTAAATTTGCATGGGGCTGATAAAATTGCAACTATGGCATTACCTGGTGGCGTGGAATTGGGTGAAAACACATCAATGGATTTAACAGCATTAGGAATAAAGGTACAAATAGAATAATGAAACACATACCTGTTTTGTTAAATGCAGTTATGCATGAATTGGGTGACATTCGTGGCAAATCTGTTTTGGATGCAACATTTGGCGCAGGTGGTTATACCCGCGCATTGTTGGATGCCGGCGCAAATGTTGTTGCGTTTGATCGTGACCCAAATGTTGCGGATGATACCGAAAAAATTAAACAAGAATTTGGAAATCGTTTTCGTTTTATACCGCAACCTTTTTCGCACATGTCTGATTTAGATGAAAAATTTGATGCAATTGTTTTTGATTTAGGAATTTCATCAATGCAGATTGATATTGCGGAACGTGGTTTTTCTTTTCGTGCAGATGCACCGTTGGATATGCGCATGTCTGGTGCTGGGGTGTCGGCGGCTGATTTAATAAAACAATCGTCTGTGGATGATATTGCAAAAATTCTGCGTGAATATGGCGATGTAAAGAAAGCAAATGTTTTGGCACGCGCAATAATTGATGCACAACCCAAAACGACATTTGAATTGCGTGATTTGATTTATAACCCACATGATGTTGCGCCTGTATTTCAGGCGTTGCGTATTGCGGTCAATGACGAGTTGGGCGAAATACGTCGTGCATTAAAATCTGTGCCAGATTTATTAAATCCAAATGGCAAATGTTTGGTTGTCACATTTCATTCTATCGAAGACCGAATTGTTAAAAATGTTTTTCGTGAATTAACCACTGTTCCTGGGAATCCACTGATACCTGTTGCCGCAGATATTCCGTTTCGTTTACTGCGAACATCAACACCAGACGAAACCGAATTAGAACAAAACCCACGTGCGCGTTCGGCGCACTGCAGGGGGGTGCAAAAATCATGTTGACCCACACATATAATTTGATGTAATCTGTTGTTTAAGAAAGGAAGAAAATTATGAAAAAATTATTAACATTATTATTTGGTATTGGCGCAACATCAAACGCATTTGCCAATCCGGCATGCGCAGTTTGCACTGTGGCGATTGGTGCGACACTCACAATTTCCAGACGGCTGGGCGTGTGCGACAATGCGGTTGCGATATGGTTGGGTGCGTTTTTGGTTATATTAGGATATTGGGCAATAAAATGGTTTGACCACAGAAACTGGCATTTTTGGGGACGTGATGCGATTTTAATGCTGCTGTCATTTTCAATGATTGGTGGATTGTATATAAATCAATTACATTACAGTCCATGTTATTGGATAATTGATGCATTTTTGTTCTGGGCAATTGTTGGTGGTGTAATTTATATAATTTCACAAAAAATATATGAATTTATGAAACAACGCAATAACGGCCATGCGCATTTTCCTTTTGAAAAGGTTGTGATGGCGATTGGAATGTTATTGATTGCCAGTATATTGGTTTCAAAATATTCAATTTAATTAAAAGGAACACGACATGAAAAAAGGCGAAAAAAAATTAACTATGCAGGAAATGATTGAAAAAGTTGATGCCGCAAAAAAGGCTAATCCATTGGATTTATCATCCGACCAGGATTTGTCCATCGCGTTGATGAATTTGATATCATTAGAAGAACATTTCTTTTTCAGTGGCGCAAAAACAAAAAAGCCTGGATTTTACGATTTGTTGAACACTGTGCGTTCTATGCGCAAAGAATTGATGGAACGTATTGTTGATAAATCATCTGTCGAAGGTGGCGAGGTTTGGTGTATTTCAAAACATTTATTGGCTGCGTCGATGCGTTTGATGGAGGTTGGTACCAAGGCGTTGGGTGCTGGCAAGAAAGATGATGCAACCGAAATGTTTGAAAAGGCATACGATTTGTATTCTTTATTTTGGGGATTAAATATGCACTTGATTGATTTAGGCGAAGTTCACGAAAGTGTTCCGGCATTTTATGATGGTGCAATGGAGGCCTGCAAAATACAAAATGATAAAAAATCCAAAAAAAACCAATCTGTTCCGGCGGACAAAGGTGAAAAATCCACTGTCAAACGTTTGGGACAATGGGTTAAAAATGCAGTAAATTGTTGTATCGAATAATTTACTGTTGATTTGGGGTTTGAAAAAATGGTATAATGAACCAAAGAGAGAATAAAAGTGAAAAAAAATATCAAAGTTTTCTGTGGTTTGTTTTTAACAGCAGCATTGGGCGCAGATGCGTTTGCAACTGCGACACCTACACCGCGCGCAGCGGTCAATGTCGAACATCGGGCAGCAACAACGACCAGCACATCACGTGCAACAAAATCAACAACGGTCAGTCCACGCAATAGCGCGGCACGCACCGTTTCGCGCAGTGTTGCCGTTCGTAATGTTAAAACCCCAAATACAAATGTTAAAAAAGCAACGAATCGTTCTGCGATTGGACCTTTTGCGCGTGCCGGTAATATCATCAGTGACGCAGGCAACGCAATTATTCGTCGTGCGTTTGGTATAAATCGCGCTGCGGCACCTGTGGCAAAAACAAATGCACGTGTGGCAACCATAAATCGTAATACTGCGCCAAAATCCAGTGGAACACGTGCGCGTGCAACCGCGGTATTTGGTGATATTTCAAAACTGGGGGCGGGATATAATTCTTGTCGTGAAACATATAATACATGTATGGACCAGTTCTGTGCCGGTGCAAACGAAACATATCGTCGTTGCTATTGCAGTAATACATTTCGTGATTTTCGTGATAAAGAAGAAGCATTGGATGCCGCAACAAATATGTTGGCACAATTTGAAAACAATAATTTGACCGCTGTCACCCTTTCTGCCGAAGAAGTTAACGCAATGTATTCGGCAACAGCCGGTGAACAGGCAATTAAGAACGATACATCGGCGGCGGCGGCAATGTTGAACGATATTGGCGATTTGTTGTCCGGCAAGAAAAAGGCCAAAGATACACAAAAACAAACCAGTTTCACATCTTTGTCTGGGTTGAGTTTGGATTTTTCGGCGGATGACAACGATGATATTTTTGGTATGGGCGCGATGTCTTTGTTTGGTGATAATTCTGCATCAAACGATTTATCCACAATGGAAGGCCTTGATTTATATAACAATGCACATAATCAATGTATGCAATTGGTTGCGTCGTCATGTGACGCGGCGGCGGTGCGTAATATGGTTAAAAGCGCATACAGCATTTTAATCACCCAAGATTGTAATGCATACCAAAAGAAAATTGACGCAAAAACAGAAAAAGTTAAAACAACTGTCAGAACGGCTGAAAAATACTTGCGCGAGGCACGTTTGGAAGAATACCGCGCACATAATTCTGCGGATGTGAACGAATGTTTGGACAAGGTCGAAACGGCTATGGCACAACCAACCGCATGCGGAACAAATTATTCACGTTGTTTGGATTACAGCGGTGTTTATATTAATACAACCACAGGCGAACCAATTTATTCACCACGTTTATTCGGATTAAATGGAATAATTACTTTGGATGGTTCATCGGATGTTTTGGGTCAAAATGCCGAATTTAATCAATTTTTGGATTCCAAACGTATGTTTGCAAAAAGTGCCTTGGACACCTGTCGCGATATTGCGGATACCGTATGGGAGGAATATAAACGCAATGCGTTAATCAGAATCGCCCAGGCACAAGACGAAAAAATTGAAGAAGTTAAAATGTCTTGTGTTTCCACAATGAAGGAATGTTATGACACACAAAGCGAGGCATTAAAGAGTTTTGACGATACAACCGCGCAATCATCTGCGGCATTGGCGGCACGCGCATCCAAAGATATGTGCGTTGACAAGGTCGCCGCATGCGCTGCATTGTATCGTAGAGCCGATCAGCCCGAATGTAAAATTGATAAAACAATAAATCAAATAACAAATGCCGACGAATGCGGATTGGCATCGTTGCGTAATTTCGTCGACAATGTTGATGAAACACGTGTTGCCGAGGGTTGCGGAACCGCGGTTGAAAATTACTTGAAACAATTATGCACACCAACATCCGGGTCCGAAGGTTATCCATGGAATTGCCGTATGCGTGAATTTGGAGATATTGCGTGGACTGAAACCACACCTGAGAAGTCGACAACTGGTGCTACTACGTTGGTGGATTTGGTTAAAAATTATGCGTTAGAAAATTGTGGTGCAAAAGATAATAAAACTGGTGGGTACACATTGGAAAACCGTTCAAGAAATGAGATTTTGAATCAATTGGAAAATTTGCGTGCCGAAATAAACATGCAATTGCAATCAAAATGTGCAGGATTGCAGGGTTCATGGGCGGTTGCAGGTTCAACACTGTATAAAGATGCAGTAAAAGAAATTGATAACAATAATAATAATAACAATACTAATTCAGACACAAAATTGTTGACCAAGTTTTATTCGGATGTATTTGGCGGTAATGATAACAAGGCTACAACGCGGTCTTTGGGAATGTGTTTGGAAAACACCGTTATGACGTTATGTTTGTCGTTCAATTCAGATGATGAAAAAGCTGAAAAAATGGCAACATATAATGCCGCACGTAATGAATGCATATTGTCTGACAAATGGTATGAACAACGTTGCGCTATGTTAGGTGAAGGATACTTTGAAAACGGCGTTTGCTATGTTGCAAAATAACAAAAATATTTTGTGGAAATTATTTTGTATTGGCACAGCCATGATGATTTCTGGGCCGGCATTGTGTGCAAATCAACTCACAGCATCGGCTGTCGCAAAAAAAGATGTGTGGACTGATTTGAAAATTCCTGGTATAAAAATAGCAGAATCTGAGGCTGTGTTAGGCGGATGTGTGGGGCTCAACTGTCCAGGAACAATTCATCAGGTACAGCAAAACCACATAATTGTAAATATGGCACGCAAAATTAATGCAAATGGCGCGTATTTTTGTCCAACACAGGTAGAATTAGAAATTTATAGATATGGGGGCAACTATAATACTGGTGGCACATATGCTAACGTATCACAAATGATGCAAGAACAGATGCAACAAGCGTCGCAACCAAGCTACCGCTATGGAGTTGCAGGTTTTAGATTTTATGAACCCGCCAGCAGTGCGTCGTGTCGTTGGATTTGTAAGGACGGATTTACAGGCAACGAATGTGCAACAACCGACAATGGCAGCAATCCTGGTTCAACGTCGATGAAGTCGTTAAAAGAAAATGTCACGACGAGACGCGGTACTGGTTCGGAAGGTTTGGTTGGTGGTACCATAGATGTCTTTGATTATGGAACAATCTCAGAAGGTTTTCAGTACTGGGTGCGTGTGTTGGCGATTTTGAAATATTTGGACCACGGTGTTCATGTTGGTTCGTTGTGGATTTATGGGCAATCTCAATTTAACGCCGGTTATTCTTGGATTTATAAAGCACATACCGAGGCTGATGGTCAAACATATAACGGTACAGCGAACGGCGATTACATATTATGTGACGAGGGATACAAGGTAAATGCTGCAAAAAACGATTGCGAGTTAATGCAAAGTGATGTCGTTTTGAAAGAATGGTGTCCGGGATGGAGTGATGACCAATTCTCCGCCGCAAATGGTGTTCAATATTTCGTGACGGCGGATGATTGCCGTAAATTCAAATGCACAGATACCAGTAAAGGTTTTTCATCTGAATCCAGTCGCACATGTGAACCATGTGCAAATGCCGGTGGTGTCGATGCCAATGGTATATGTCAAACCTGCCCTGTTGGTCAAACATATAAAAACGGCGGATGTGTTTCCATGACGGCTATTAACAAACGACAAATGCAATTTGGTCCAAATGGTGCACCTGTCGGTAAATTAAGTGATGCGTGTTGGACAAAAACAGATTTGACAGAATATAAACAATGCGTTTTCGGTAATTGATAAAGGATAACAAGCATGCGTTATAACAATATGAAATTTTCAGGATTATTTATGGTTTTACCAATGTTGTTTTGTGTTGGAAACGCATTTGGCGAGGTCGATAACAGTTTGCATCCTTATTACAATGTGGATTCGGCTGTATTAGATTTTAGCAATGTTTATAACAAAACCGGGTCTTTTAATGGTTGTGTTGGTAAAGGGGTTACAGAGGGTACCAGTTGTGCGCCCGCAACATCGTTGATGGTTTTTATTGCACAAAATATTACCACAACCGGTGCAGAATTTTGCATGAATCGGGTCTTGGAGAATGGAAGCAAATGGATTGTTTATTTTTTGCCAAAGGATAATAAATCAAAATGTATTTGGTTGTGTCAGCCGGGATATGGTGGCGCAGATTGCAGTGAATCCGCCAATGGAAATATTTGTTATCCTGAAAAAATATCCAAAACGGCATTTAATGAGTATGAAACAAATCAATCAGAGAACACCGCATATACAGAAAACCTGGATTGGTTGATTAAAAGACATTCTTTCCCCGCCGAATACGCTTCCGCAGAGGGTGAAGTGTTCATTGCCATTACAGATTGGGTGCCGTCTGGACATGGTGCATTTGTTTCACCGGTTATGGCACAAGGTGCAGATTTCCAACACGGCAGAACAGTACGTATTGAAAAAATTGGTAAGGATAAGCTGTTGTGTGCGCCGGGATATAGACCCAATGCCGGTAATACAGATTGCGAACCTATTAACAGTACCACATGCACTTTTGCAGGGATGACATTTTGTTCGGGATTTGAAAAAGATAAATATAATGAATCTGTTCATTCTTTGAAAGCAGATTCCAGCGGTTGTTATCGGTATTTTTGCAAAAGTAGCAACCAGGCATTTCCATCCGCGTTGGATAAATCGTGTAAAGATTGTGCAAAACCTGGTCGTGGGGGGCCGTCTATGACCGACGGGTCGTGCGTTGTATGTCCCGCAGGAAAATATTTTGTTCAAGAATCAAATGAATGTCGGGACGCATCCGCCTATTCTAAATCCAATATGCAATTTGGACAAAACAATTCCACAAAAGACAAACCTATTGTGGAACAATGCTGGAGTATAACAGAGCCATCGGCGTATAAAAAATGCGTTTTATCAGGCATCACCAGTGGTGGCAGTTCCGGAAATGGTGGTTCAGGCGGTGGTAATAATTCCGGAAATAGTGGTTCTGGGGGTGGTACTGGGAGCATTGGTCAATATTTTCAAAAACGCATTCCTGATGTCTCGTGGAATAAAGTGAATGCTGAAACTGTCAGCGTACAAGAACCGAGTTTACAATATCAGGCTTCAAAGAATACTGGGATGGAAAAAATCCAATAAAGAAGTCAGCAAATGCTGACTTTTTTTTATCAAATCTGGATATTATTTATTGTCAGATTGTTCGGTGACAGATACTCGATCGCCACTGACCAATGCGTTTAATATATCCATCACAATTCCACGTTGTTTGTCACTGGATAATTTCCAATACAAATTTATCAAACGCAATGTTTCGTTTTTCGCCATTGGATCGTCAACATCAGGTTCCGATACACGACGCGATTTAGTTGCCTTGGTTTCATCAGGCAAATTCCCCGGTAATCCGCAAAAGAAAAATGATACAGGTGTGTCCAATGCACGCCCAATCTGGAATAAACGCGATGCAGATATACGGTTCGTCGCAGATTCATATTTTTGTATTTGTTGGCATGATACACCACATATTTCGCCCAAATCTTTCTGGGACAGCCCCAACATCATTCGGCGCAACTGAATACGATGACCAATATGTTCGTCCACAGGCGTTTGCCTATATTGTTTTCCAGACATGGTTTTACCTTTTGGTTATTTTCTTATAAATTTATAATATTTTTTTGTTTATTTTGCAATAAAAAATACTTATAATTAGTCCCGCTGAATATGGAGAAAATATATGAAAAAACCGCTTGTTTTGTGTATAATGGATGGTGTAGGAATAAATACCAATACCGAACATAATGCCGTTCGGTTGGCAAATATGCCATATTTTAATTCTTTGTTGGAAAAATACCCTCATTCAAAATTACGCGCCGATGGCGAATTCGTTGGTTTGCCAAATGGCCTCATGGGAAATAGCGAGGTCGGTCATATTACAATCGGTTCTGGACGCGTTGTAAAACAATACTTGTTGCGGTTCGAACAAGAAAATTGGGATAAAAATGCAAATTTACAGAATTTTATATCGTCTGTGCGCGAAAAAAATGGAATTGTGCACTTTGCTGGCCTGATGTCGTCAGGGTGCGTTCATTCAAACATAAATGACGAATTGAAAATTATTAAATATGTGTTAAATGCTGGGCTGCGCGTGTGTATTCACTTTGTCGCCGATGGTCGTGATGTGCCACCAAAATCAGCCCAGGAATTTATCGATTTAATCAAATCAGAATTAAATGAATTTTTTACAGATGGGCGCGCGTTTTGGGGAACGTTGTCTGGGCGGTATTGGACAATGGACAGAAACAAAAACATGGACAGAACACAATTGGCATTTGATGCCATCGCGCGCGCAGATGCGGAATTTAATGCGCCTGATATTGATACCGCATTGAAAGATGCCTATGCGCGTGGCGAAACCGATGAATTTATTAAACCAACGGTTATTTCACATACGCCAATTACATCAAATGATGGTTTTATGTGGGGAAATTACCGGTCTGACCGGTCACGTCAAATTGTGCGCGCCATGGCAGAATCAAACCTGGGGATGAAAATTTTATGCTTTTCACAATATGGCGAAGGGTTAAATGAGGTGTGCCCCGCCCTGATTGAAGATGAAACACATGCTAATTCTTTGGGTCAGGTTCTGGCGGCGGCCGGAAAAACACAGTTGCGTATTGCCGAAACAGAAAAATATAATCATGTGACTTATTTCTTTGATATGGAAAGTAATGACGAATTGGTTGGTATGAAAAAGGTTTTAATCCCATCGCCTGATGTGGCGACATTTGATTTGAAACCTGAAATGTCCGCAATCGAGGTCACAGATAATTTGATTGCAGAATTGCCTAATTTTGATGTGGTTATTTTGAATTGGGCAAATGGTGATATGGTTGGACATACCGGAAACGAGGCCGCGGCAATACGTGCCATGGAAACATTGGATAATCAGTTGGCGCGTTTGGTGCCGGCTGTATTAGATTTGGGTGGTGCAATACTTATTACCGCCGATCATGGAAATTGCGAAGAAATGTGGGATTATAAAAACAATGCCCCGTTGACATCGCATACAACAAATCCGGTGAACTTTATTGTCGTGGGATTGGGTGATGTTGCGGTCGCAGATGGCGGGTTGGCTGACATCGCGCCAACTATGTTGAAAATTTTGGATTTAGAAAAACCTGACGATATGACCGGACACAGTTTAATATAAAAAAACCGCCCGATAATACCCACAAAATTGTTAAAATTTTGTGGGGCCTGATTTTGGGCGGATTTTTAATAATTTTTACAATCACGAAACATATTGGGGTGTAAATATAATGTTTTTTGTCCGGATTGTTTAGATGTCAATTTATTCTGTCCTTTGCCCAAACTTTCCGCCTTGCAGTGTTTGCACTGTTGTTTTTTATGACGCGCATGGGTCGTTTTGTGGGGTTCGCAATAAACACAATCGTCATCAGATTCCAAATGTTTTGAACATTGTTCTTTTTTTACCTGTTCAATTTTCGCTTGTTGTTTTCTGCTTTGTGTATCTACCACAGCGGGAAGTCCAACAAACAAAAGGAACACAGCCGCTATATACAGCCACAGTTCTGGTGTCATGTCCAAATCGCCCCCATGGGCATGTATGTTGCTGGATTTAGGGGAATCACCACCAACACGCCACCAAACACCATTTACAGGAAATCTTTTTGCCATAAATACACCTTTGTTATATTCAGTATAAGTATAACACAAAATTGTCAAATTGTATATTTTTTTATCTTTGTTTTACACTAAATAATTGCTGAGCAAAACTGTCTATTGAATACGCGCCACGTTCTATGGTTTGTTTTTGCATTGTATCAATATAGCCGATTTTTTTGTTTTTTACACTGTTGTTCGTGTCAGTCGCGTTTTGCAATGACGGAGAACTGGAAACAATAGACAACAACAATATGACTGTGACCAATACCGCAATCCAATCATTGTTTTGGTTTTGGTTTGATTTTTGAAAATTTGGCATTTTTTCTAATCTTTGGTCATTGTCATTCTGCATTGTTGTTTCCTTTGTATTGCCGACGTTCTTTGAAAAAATCACGCAATATTTTTGCCGATGCATCCGCAAATTCAGGCATTTGAATTATGTTTGGATGCCACAGGTGTTTGTCTGTATCAAATACACGCGCGTTCGCAGTTATACCGCCACCCTTGACATCAGTTGCAGCAAAATAAATATTGCGAATCCGCGCAAATGATATCGCCGTCGCACACATGGCGCAAGGTTCCAAAGATACATATATGTCACAATCGTCCAGAAATTTTGTGCCCAGTTTTTTGACCGCCCGATTTATCGCAACAATTTCAGCATGTAATGTTGGATTTTTATGTTTTTGAACCTGATTTTCACCACGTGCAATAATTTTACCGTCACGAACAATTACTGCGCCGATTGGAACATCGTCGTGTGCAAATGCTTTGTTGGCTAAAATAATTGCTTGATTCATAAAATTCATAATGTACACTTTAATATATGAATTCAAATTTACAAGTTATTTCTGGGGAAATTAAAGGTCGCAAGTTAAAATTGTCGGCTGATGCGCGTCCAACACAAAATTTGACGCGTGGTGCAATATTTAATTCTTTGACAGGAATTTTGTTAGAGCCATTTACAAAAATAAACGCCTGGGATGCCTTTGCTGGTTCTGGTGCACTGGGGATAGAGATTTTATCCAGATATCACGATTCAACGGTTATATTTACGGATATTTCGCCTGAATCCATACGCGCAATCACAGAAAATGTTCATGATATTGATTGGGCACGATATAAAATTGAAAAAGCAGATGCGGCATCACGCATATGGAAATACGCGCATCGTGTGAATTTGATTTTTGTTGACCCACCCTATTCTAACCCGGAATTAGGAATTGATTTTGTTGCCGCATTAACAGATTCTGGGTTCCGCGGTATTGTCGTGCAAGAAATTGAAAGCAATGTTGATTATACACCAGATACAACAAAATGGACGGTTTTGCGCGATAAAAAATATGGTCGCGCCAGAATTTTAATTATGAAAAGTATAAATTCATAAATATAACCATTTGATTTTACAAAATTTATTTTATAAAACGCATTTTTGACGGTTTTGTATCTTTTTTTGACAAAAATATTGACAAAATAATATTTTGGACTATATTTATATAGAGTGATGAGAATGAAGTTATTAAAAAACATCTTTACCGGGATATTAATTGCAGTATTTGCGACAACAAATGCCTTGGCCGAGGACACCAATTGCGCAAATGAAACATACCGTCGCGCGCACCCTATTAAATGCAGTGCCAGTAATAATTCCACATTGTTGTCTGTGGTCGGGGGCGCGGCATTGATTGGCGCAGGATTTGCGTTGACCGCACAAGCGTCGGGCGGCAATAAAACACCATCGGCGGTAAATCCTGTTCAAAGAAATACCACCCCTCGTATTGTCCTGTCTAAAAATGTTAATGAAGACTATAATCCGTGGGACAATGTTAATAATCGCAGAATCAGTTCAACAACATATAATTTCACAGCCAGTACGGATATTTCCAGTTCTGTAATCAATGAAATTAAAAACACTGAAAAATACCAACAAAACAAACAACAATACAATGCAATTAATTTTGCCGCATCTGTGGCGCGTGGTTTTTCAGGGCAAAATTCCAATATTGCGGTTTTAGACGATTTTTATGTTTCACATGGCAATACGGTTTATGAAATTGCTAAAAAAGTCGCACCAGGAGCAAATGTCACAAAAGTAAACCTGACAAGCCAAGCAAATATTTTTGAACAGTTTGATGTTATGGCAAACATAATGCAAAATGCGGCACCTGCAAATATTTACAATTCCAGTTGGCAAATGAATTCTGTGCCGACAAATAATGCCGCAACCGCAATATATAATCAAAATTCTGTAAAAACATATGCCGATGCACAATCGTATATGTACAATATAACAAGCGAAAACTTTATAAACCAAATCCGCAATACCGCCGCAGATAATGATGCAATATTCGTATGGGCAGCCGGCAACGACGGTCAAAGCGAAAGCGGTGCGTTATCAGCAATGCCATTGGCGTTTCCTGATTTACAGGGACATTTCGTAAATGTGGTTGCAGTAAATAATGTCGGTCATATTGCAGAATACAGCAATCAATGTGGTATTACACAAAATTACTGTATTGCCGCCCCAGGCAGCAGATGGAAAACAGATAACAATGAACGCGTCAGCGGAACCAGTTTTGCTGCCCCGGTGGTATCTGCGGCAATTGCAACAATCAAAGAAGCATTTCCATACATGGAAGCAACCGAAATCACACAATTATTATTCACAACCGCCACAGATTTAGGCGAACCGGGGGTTGATGCTGTGTTTGGTTGGGGGTTATTGAATATGGATGCCGCAACACAGCCTGTTGGGACACCACGAATTGTATTATCGAATGAAACAATTCAACCTTTGGACACAATAAGTGTTTCGGCACCTGTCGCAAATGCAATTAGAAACGCAAATGTCCAAATCGCCTTTGTTGATGATTTTGGTCGTGCATTTACAACAAATTTAGGTGATAATATCAAAGTTATCCCATATGGCCGCGGATTTGATAAATTACGCGAACAAGAAAACGATGCGCTGGTTTTGTTTGATAATATGGAATTTGGATTAAAACAAAATCATTTATTGGAATCTTATGGGGTGATGTCTGTAAAATCTGATAATTTAACAAACTTTGTTGGTTATAAAAACGAATTTAATATCAATGGTATCAATTTATATGGAAATATCCGTTTGGGGTCAACCAATCCTTTGCCAGACGACAATTCCATTGTATCTGGGTTTTCAAATATTTACACAACATCTGTGAAAACTGGTGCAAAATGGAACGATTTTGCCATCGAGGTTGCGTTGCCTGAAACAATTATTGCCGGTGACATGTATATAAACATCCCAACAGGTCGCGCAAACAA
>ODAI010404047.1_pt1 | contig 19987 bp, 16 predicted proteins | sample 1539321 | NCBI WGS metagenome assembly ODAI01 (sample SAMN02144231, study PRJEB22623) | gut metagenome | biome: sheep rumen | host: Ovis aries | place: New Zealand
CATGCAGACGATGATTAAGGAACTACCGCACAATGCTCGCGGCCCATTAGCGGGTGAATTTCAGCCGCTTGCTGACTGCAAAAATCTCGATTACCCGCCAGGTAACCTTCGATTTTTGCAGTTCGCAATCGACTAAAATTCCCTCCGCTACTGAACCACTCGATTATGCGGCATTTCCTTAAAGGGGTCATTTCAGAATTTGGCACCGGGCTGAAGGCCTGGGCACAGCATCAGAACGACAATTACAAAAGGGACGGCCGGATTCGACTCAGAGCGTGCGTTTATAGGAAATGATTGGCAAGGCGGGTTCATTGCCCGCGAGACATGAGGCCGCAAGGCGCAGGCCGGCTGTGGCGGCTGTGTTGTAGGACTGAATCATCATCTACTACATCAACTTTCTACTATAAGAGGAGCAATCATCGGTTTTGAATCAGCAAGGACAGAACATACAAGCGCATAACGGAGCGCCTATGAAGAGCCGGAGATTCGAGCACTGGCAGATTATTTCGGTTGTATTGATGCTGTACGACTTCGTGGCGGTGTGCGGGGCGTATTTCCTGGCGTTGTTTTTGAGGTTTGACTGTGTGTACAGCTTCATTCCGCAGGAATACATCGTTCCGTTCAACCAGTTCATACTGCCCTATGGCGCGGGCAGCATCGTGGTGTTCCTGCTGGCGAGAATGTACAACAGCGTATGGCGTTACGCCAGCTATACGGAGTTTGTGCGCACGCTGGCGGGATCTCTGGTGGCATCCGCTGCCCACACGGTGCTGATAACGATGCTGCTGCACCGCATGCCGGTATCCTATTATATGATGGGCGCGTTCTTTCAGTTTGTGCTGCTGATCGGGGCGCGGTTCGGCTTCCGGTTCATCCAGATTTTCAGGCTGCGGCACGAGGGCGTTGCCGCCGGGGCCAAGCGGATCATGATGATCGGCGCGGGCAACGCGGCCCAGATGATCCTGCGGGAGATGACTTTGGCGACAGAGGTGCACGACCGGGTGGTGTGCATCATCGACGACAACCCGAACAAGTGGCACCGATACCTCAGCGGCGTACCCATCGTGGGCGGGCGGGATGAGATTCTCAGCGCGGTCGAGAAGTATCGCATCGACGAGATCTATTTGGCGATTCCCAGCGCCAGCGCCGAGCAGAAGCGGGACATACTGGCGATATGCAGCGAGACCAACTGCAAGCTGAAGCAGCTGCCGGGACTCTACCAGTTCGTGGTGGGCGAGGCCACCGTCAGCGCCATGAAGGACGTGTCGGTGGAGGACCTGCTCGGGCGCGATCCGATCAAAACGGACATGGGCGAGGTCTTTCGCTTCATATCAAACAAGGTCATCATGGTGACGGGTGGCGGCGGTTCCATCGGATCGGAGCTGTGCCGGCAGATCGCCGCCCACAAGCCGAAGCAGTTGATCATCTTTGACGTCTATGAGAACAACGCCTATGCCATCCAGCTGGAGCTGCGGGAGAAGTACCCCGGGCTGAACCTGGTGACGCTGATCGGCTCGGTGCGGGACAGCCGCCGGATGTTCGAGGTGTTTGAGGAGTATCACCCCCAGGTGGTCTACCACGCCGCGGCACACAAGCACGTGCCGCTGATGGAGGACAGCCCCTGCGAGGCCATAAAGAACAACGCCATCGGGACGTACAAGACGGCCTACGCCGCGATGGTCCACGGGTGTGAACGGTTTGTCCTCATTTCTACCGATAAGGCCGTTAATCCCACCAACATCATGGGCGCGTCGAAGCGGCTGTGCGAGATGATTATCCAGTCCTTTGACATGAAAATCAAGGCGGGGAAGGCCAACGAGATTCCCCAGCTGTTCACCCACGACGGCACCGAGAACGCCGACAAGGACGGCACTGGGAAGGTGTTTGAGGGCATCAAAACCGAGTTTGTGGCGGTGCGCTTCGGCAATGTGCTGGGATCCAACGGCTCGGTGATTCCCATCTTCAAGCGCCAGATTGAGAAGGGCGGGCCGGTGACGGTCACCCATCCGGACATCATCCGCTACTTCATGACCATCCCTGAGGCGGTGAGCCTGGTGATGATGGCGGGGGTGTACGCCAAGGGCGGGGAGATTTTCGTGCTGGACATGGGCAGCCCGGTGAAGATCGACACGCTGGCGCGGAATTTAATCAAGCTGTCGGGCTTCAAGCCGGATGTGGACATCAAGATCGAATACACCGGGTTGAGGCCCGGCGAGAAGCTGTACGAGGAGAAGCTGATGGCCGAGGAAGGGCTGAAGAAAACCGACAATGATTTGATCCACATTGGAAATCCGATTAAGTTCGATGAGAATGTGTTCCTGAGCAAACTGGAGAATCTGATGCTGGCGGCGTATGCCAACAAAGAGGGGCAGATAAGGGAATTGGTGAAGGATATGGTGTCGACGTACAGGCCGGAGATCGCGCAGCCCTTGCAGGAGTACAAGAGCGCCTAGTACAGCGCCTTTTAGTTAACTGGACTGTATATAATCTACGATATTGTTGACTTTTCCCAATCCATATGATCCAGTTTATTGTCGAACGCTATACTAGCTGGTTATGCTGATTCAAAGGACTAACGAGGTATTTGTTTTGTGATTTTAATACGGATTCTCTTGCTGATGGTTTTTCTTCTCCTGATACCGGTATTGTTGGGAGCGAAGTGGACAACTGTGCTGCCTAAAGGAAATCACTACAGGATCAGCGCGTGTTTCCCGATCGGTTTCTTCGTGGAACTGGCTATCTTTCAACTGCTGGAGGTTCCAATTGCCTATTTGCATCTGCCGTTTACGTTGCTGTGTTGGGTATTTGCGATCATCGCTTCGCTGTACTGTGTCCATGCGGTCTCATTCGTTAAAAGGAGAAAGCCCTTTGTCATCAGACTGCCCAGGCTGAACGGATGGGAGACGTTTTACCTGATTGTGTTCTTGGGACTGCTGGGCTGGCAAATGATCAACGGTTTTCTCATGGATACGACGATCTGGTCTTACGACGACGCGGCTTACGTCACCTACGCGGCGGATACCCTTCGGTTCGATGCGATACAGACCATTGACCCCTATACAGGGATTGCGATCCCCTTCGACGCCCACCGGGCGCTGCAGGGCTGGCTCTACTTCCCGGCGTTTTTGTCGAAGATATCCGGCATATCGGTTGCGGCGATGGAGCGCACGGTATTGCAGACCTTCGACATCCTGCTGGCGTATGCGGTGTACGCTTACATGGCTAGCGTACTGTTTGAGAGGAAGGACAACGGACTGATTTTCCTGATCTTCCTGTCCGTGCTGTACATATTTGGATGGTATTCCCAGTATTCTGTCACATTCAGGCTGTTGGGCCCGAATTACCAGGGCAAGGCTGTGCTGGCGGTGAGCCTGTTGCCGCTACTGTTTACGCTGTTGATTCAGATGCTTGAACGGGCGTATTCGAGGAGAAAAGGTATACTGCTGATGTTGCTTTCCATGGCGGCGACGTCGATGACGATGTTTGGCGCGGTAACCTTTATGCTGCATACGACTCTGGTGGTGGTACTCTCCCTCTTTCACAGGGACAGGCAGTGGAAGCACCTTCGGTATATTCCTTGGGGGGTATCATTGCCTGCGCTGTATTGTGGGGTCTATTTTTTATATAAATATGGACAATTCTGAGGATAACGATGCAAGAAACCATTAACATGTTTCTCGGCCTAAACGATTTTCACTGGCGGGGCAGTGCATACCAGTGGTTTTTTTACGCAGGTATATTGCTGACGCTGTTACTGGAAAAGCGCAGGATGCAGCGCATTGTATTCGGCTGGTTGCCGCTCTTATATCTTGTATTCATGTTCAATCCGCTATGCATCAGGCTGTTGAATATGTCGGGCCTCCATAATCAGGCGTATTTTACGCGACTGTTTTCCTTCATGCCGCTTGTGTACGTCATCGCCAGAGGCTTTACGATGATTCTGCGCATTGACAATGGCTGGTTGAAGATGGTGGGTGTAGGTTTGGCGTGCGTGGTCGTCTGCATTGCAGGGAAGAACATCTATCTTGAAGATTGGCTGGTAAAGGCGGAAAACTATGAAAAGGTCCCGCGGGAAACATTTGAGATCCTAAATGCGATAGACGCAGGGGACAATCAGAATGTGAGCATTGCACCCATAGATGCCACCGCCGTTTATATACGCCAGGTTGCCAATGTCGTTACGCCTTACGGCAGGGTTCCAAACAATTTGGGCAGACTGCTTTCAACAGATCAGCCGGATGTTTCTCTGATCATGCAGACGGCGGGACAGCAGGATGTAGATTATGTGATGGTGCACAGAACAGGCATTACGCTTGCTTCATTTCTGAAATACAGGTACCGTCCATTCGCAATGACGCGGAATTATGCTATTTACAGGGTTGAAGGTGTGCCAAGAGCACGACGGATATTCAATGAAAAGAGACAGGTTGCTTCTGTTATTTATTACGATGCTGCAGGGAGACCTGAAGATGACACAACTGGATTCTATTCGATCGCTTATGGATATGATTCAAGGGGAAACCAGATTCGGGAATCGCATTTGGATCAATCCGGAAAGCCGACTCGTTTGGGAGTAAAGTATGCTTCGGCTGAGAAGAATTACTATCTAAGTGGATATGTCAGTTCTATCGATTATCTCGATGAAAACGACAATATGGTTCTTATAGATGGAAGATACATAACCAGTAACAAATACAATTCAATCGGCCGACTAATATGCGAAAAATATTATGATGAAGTCGGTAAGCCCATGAAGAAGCTTGGCGACCTGTACGCGATACGTAAGCTGACGTATGCATCGGATGACATCATTAAATCTGAAATGTATTACGACGAGGAAGACAATCCAATACGTTCAACTGGCGGATATGCTGGATTTAGCAGAGAATATGATGAGAAAATGAAGCTTATCAGTGAAAGTTACTTTGATACCGATGGGAGCCTGCTTGGAAGTGTAAGTGCAGAAAGCTCTAGCGAAGCGGTTTTAATGAATAGGTTTTTGCAGTTTACAGAAGGTGCAAAAAAAGAAGGAAACACAGTGACGCTTGAAACACAATTTTCCAATAATCCATTGAATGGTTTCTGCTTTAAGCTACACGATGCTGTAACCGGAGAATTCCTGTTAAGCTTCGGTATTGGAAATACGACTGGACAATTCAGCGGTGAATATGTACATGAACTGCCCAGCGGAATATATAGGCTCGTATTTAAGGGAAATACAAAATTGCAGGATGAAACTATCAGCTGTCTGGAATACATATCCGAAGGCGAAAGACTGTATTACAGCTATTACGTTGATGGGATATTAGGAAACAGTTCAAGAATCAGGGATTTTTTCATAGGCCGAGTAGTGGCAGAAGCAGAATAAGAAGCATACAGCGCATATTTCGATAAGAAAAGAGTGATGTTTTTAACATGTTCATGAAAAACATTAACACATTTAAGGAGAAGGTATGGTTATCTTCTCCAACGATGCATGGTGACGAACAAAAGTGGGTCGACGATGCGATCAAGAAAAATTGGGTCACTACGATTGGCGAAAATGTTAACGAGGTTGAAAGACTGTTGACGGAATACCTTGGGATAGAATATGCGGTAGCACTGTCATCTGGAACGGCCGCGCTTCATCTGGCGGTCAAGCTTGCAGCAGAAAAGCTCTATGGTATGCCATATATCGGTCATGGCGCATTGGAAGGCCACAAGGTTTTTTGCTCAGATATGACATTCGACGCCACTGTGAATCCGGTCGTCTATGAAAATGGAGAGTGCGTGTTCATTGATACCGAGCGGGATACTTGGAACATGGATCCGGTAGCGCTTCAGAGGGCCTTTGAGATCTATCCTGATGTTCGGCTGATCGTTGTTGCGAATCTGTATGGTACGCCAGGCAAGCTGGATGAGATCCGAAAGATCGCAGACGTTCACAATGCTCTTATAATAGAGGACGCGGCGGAATCGCTTGGGGCCAGATACCGCGGAAAACAAACTGGTATCTTTGGAGACTACGGTGTGATCAGTTTCAATGGCAACAAGATCATCACCGGCAGTTCAGGCGGGATGCTGCTCTGTCACAGCAAGGCAGACGCAGACAAAGCACGGAAGTGGTCGACGCAGAGCCGGGAGGAGGCGAGATGGTATCAGCATGAGGAATTGGGTTATAATTACAGAATGTCCAATATCATTGCCGGAATTGTCAGGGGACAGCTGAACTATCTGGATGCGCATATTGAGCAGAAGACAGCTATTTACAGCAGGTACGAGGTTGGCCTTAAGGACATTCCTGTTACTATGAATCCATTTGACCAAGTACATTCCACTCCTAATTTTTGGCTAAGCTGTATTCTTATAGATCGAGATGCGATGTGTGAAACGGTGCGAGGGGAAAAGAAGGCAGCCTTTGTCGGCGAGCGGGGCAAGAGTTGTCCGACAGAGATACTGAATGTGCTTGCGTCCGCAAATGCTGAAGGCCGTCCGATTTGGAAGCCCATGCATTTACAACCTATATACAGGATGAATCCATTCATTACTACGGAAGGCAACGGAAGGGGTAGAAGCAACGCTTATATCCCGGGGCAGTGGATTGATGTCGGCGCTGATATCTTTGATCGCGGGTTGTGCCTGCCGTCAGATAACAAGATGACGGAAGAGGAACAGGCAGTCATTATACAACTCATCCGGGATTGCTTTGAATGAGGAACGGACAGATGCAGCTTCAACAAAGGCATAGTTTCTACGGCAGTATTGTCAAACGTCTGCTCGATATCGTCTGCTCAGCCTTGGCACTCGTGGTGTTTTGCTGGCTCTACATCATCGTCGCGGTGCTGGTGCGCATCAGGATGGGCAGCCCCGTTATCTTCAGACAGCCGCGACCAGGGCAGATTGGCCCGGATGGAAAAGAAAAGATCTTTTACATGTACAAATTCCGGACAATGACGGACGAAAGGGACGAAAAAGGCGATCTGCTTCCGGATTCCCAGAGGCTGCCGAAATTTGGGGCAATGCTGAGGGCAACGAGCCTGGATGAACTGCCGGAGGCGATTAACATCCTTAAGGGAGAAATGAGCGTCGTTGGACCCAGGCCGTTGCTGGTTAGGGACATGGTGTTTATGAGCACTGAACAGAGGAAGCGACATACGGTCAAGCCAGGACTGACTGGACTAGCGCAAGTGAACGGCAGGAACGACATAGACTGGGAAGACAAGTTGTCGTGGGACATCCGGTATATCAGGGATGTCCGTTTTCTGAACGACCTGAAAATCGTTGGCTTGACCGTCAAAAAGGCCCTATTCGGACATGAGGGCATTACTGAGGAAGGAAGAGCCACAGCCACCGATTATGGGGATTATCTGCTTGATAAGAATGCGGTTACTTGGGATGAATACGAACTGAAGCAGGCGGAGGCATTGCAGATTCTGAACGAACAGTAATACGTATGGATGCATTGTGTTCAAACGAAAGATATCACGCAGATGAAAGCAGCATGTATGAATAATATATAAAGAAAGGAAAGAGTGGTTCATGGTTAAGGCTGAATTACTCAGGGAAAAAGATGAAAATATGGCTGATTAACCACTACGCAGTTCCGCCGCAGTATTATCCGCTTTCACGTCCGTCATTATTTGCTAAAAATCTAAATAAAATGGGACATGATGTGACTATTATAGCAGCTAGTACTGTCCACAACTCAGATAGGAATCTGATTGATGGGAATGAAAGGGTAAAGAAGTTCAAGGATGGCGGGATTCCGTATATCCTTATTAAGTGTTCGGATTATCAGGGTAACGGAATCAAAAGGGTCATAAATATCTTGGAGTTTGCAAAAAGGCTTCCGGAAGTATTAAAAACGTTGGAGCAACCGGATGCGATTGTGGCCACATGTTTTGACCCCCTATCCTGTTATGAAGGTATTAAATATGCAAAGAAACATGGTATTAGGGCTATTGCAGAGATTGCAGATCTGTGGCCGGAAACATTGGTACGGTATAACAATGTTAGTCCGTGGAATCCGATTGTAGTTTGTTTACGAAAAATCGAAAAACAAACATACCTAAAAGCGGATTCTATAGTTTTTACAGTCGCGGGAGGATATAACTACATTGTTGAACAAGGCTGGCAAAAGGAGATACCAGAGAATAAGATTTATTATATTAACAATGGTATAGACCTCGAACTATTTGATTATAATAAAGCACATTATATTACCCGAGATTCTGATTTGGATAATGATCAGGTATTCAAAGTTGTTTATACGGGATCTATTAGAAAAGTAAATAATGTGGGCGGCATTCTTGATGTTGCAAAGCATATGACAGAAAAACAAGTTAAATTTTTGATATGGGGAGACGGGGACGAATTAGCCTCCCTTAGAAAACGAGTATTAGACGAAAAGATTGAAAATGTTGAGTTCAAAGGTAAGGTGGAGAAAAAGTATATCCCCTATATCGTTAGCAAAGCAGATTTAAATTTTGCGCATAATCAACCAAGCCCATTATTCAAGTATGGAATAAGTTTTAATAAAATATTTGATTACCTTGCGGCAGGAAAACCGGTATTGTGTGATTTTCCGTGTAAATACAATCCAGTGATAATGGGAAACGCTGGCGTTTCTGTTGATTCAGCAAATCCAAAAGATATTGCACAACAGATAAAAGTGTTTTCGAAAATGGATCAGAATACTTATCAGGCATATTGTAAAGCGGCAAGGAGCACGGCTGCAGAATATGAGTTCAAAGAGCTTACTCTAAAACTGCTATCAGCAATTGACGAGTAATAGTGGGAGGTATCATAGGAAATGAAATACGCACTGATCGGCTGCGGGCGCATCAGCCCGAACCACATTGAAGCCGCGAAGAACAACAAGTTGGATTTTGTCGCCATGTGCGACGTGCTGCCGGAGGCCATGGTGGAAAAATCGGTGAAATTCGGCCTGGAGCACGTGAAGAAGTATACGGATTATAAAGAAATGCTGGCGGCGGAGAAGCCCGAGCTGGTGGCCATTGCAACAGAGTCCGGCAAGCACGCGGCAATCGCGCTGGATTGCATCGAGGCAGGATGCAACGTCATTATTGAAAAACCCATCGCGCTGTCCATCGCCGACGCGGACGCCATCATCAAGGCCGGGCACGAGGCCGGCGTGGTGGTGTGCGCCAACCACCAGAACCGCTTCAACAAGTCGGTGCAGTACATCCGCAAGGCGCTTGAAGCGGGGCGGTTCGGCAAGCTGTCCCACGGCGCGGCCCACATTCGCTGGAACCGGGGCAGGGGCTATTACGAGCAGGCGCCCTGGCGGGGCACCTGGGCCCAGGACGGCGGTTGCCTGATGAACCAATGCATCCACAACATCGACCTGCTGCGCTGGATGATGGGCAACGACGTGGAAGAGGTCATGGCCTATACCGACCAGCTGGAGCATCCGTACCTGGAGGCCGAGGACCTGGGCATGGCGCTGGTGAAGTTCGCCAACGGTTCCTATGGCCTGATCGAGGGCACCACCAACGTCTATCCGAAGAACCTGGAGGAGACGCTGTACATCTTCGGCGAGAAGGGCACCGCGAAGGCGGCGGGCACCAGCGACAACATCATCGAGGAGTGGGCCTTCGCCGACGGGCTGGACGACCCCGAATACGTGAAGGCCACCTACGGCGAGAACCCGCCGAACGTCTACGGCTTCGGCCACACGCCGCTGTACGCCGACGTGATCGAGGCGATCAATACCGGCCGCCAGCCCTACGTCACCGGCGAGGACGGCAAGCGGGCGCTGGAGATGGTGCTGGCCATCTACAAGTCCGCCGCGGAGCACCGGCCCGTGAAGCTGCCGCTGGACAAATGCAGCACGCTGGACTTTGCAGGCCGGTTTGGAGAGGGAACGCTGTGATGGGCGAATATTTTGTGCATCCGACCAGCATCGTCGACGACGATGTGCAGATCGGCGCGGGAACGAGGATCTGGCACTTCAGCCACATCCAGTCCGGCGCGCGGATCGGCAGGAACTGCTCCTTCGGGCAGAACGTGAACGTGTCCAACAACGTCAGGATCGGCGACGGCTGCAAGGTGCAGAATAACGTGTCCCTCTATGAGGGCGTGGAGCTGGAGGACTACGTGTTCTGCGGCCCCTCCTGCGTGTTCACCAATGATCTGACGCCCAGGGCGAAGTACCCCAAAGGGCATGCGGGCTACAAGCGGACCGTCGTGGAAGAGGGCGCGAGCATCGGGGCCAACGCCACGGTGGTCTGCGGGCACCGTATCGGCCGGTGGGCCCTGATCGGCGCGGGCGCCGTGGTGACGACGAACGTGCCCGCCCACGCGCTGATGCTGGGCGTGCCCGCGCGGCAGCGGGGCTGGGCCTGCGAGTGCGGCGCGCTGCTGCCCGGGTCGCTGGCCTGTGAAGCGTGCGGGCGCGCCTACAGGGAGACAGAAGAGGGTTTGGAGGAAGTATAGCCATGCAATTCAGGGATCTGCAAAAGCAGTATGAGGTTTTGAAGTCTGAAATCGACGGCGCGATGGTGAAGGTCGCGGCCTCGGCCCGCTTCATCTCGGGGCCTGAGGTCAAACAGCTGGAGAGCGCGCTGGCCGAATACGTGGGCGTGAAGCACTGTATCACCTGCGCCAACGGCACCGACGCGATTTCCATCGCCCTGCGGGCGTGGGGCGCCGGCAGGGGCGACGCGGTGTTCGTGCCGGACTTTACCTTCTTCTCCTCGGGCGAGTGCCCGGCCGACGAGGGGGCGACCCCGATCTTCGTCGACGTGGACCCGCGCACCTACAACCTCGACCCCGAGCGGCTGGAGGAAGCCGTAAAAAAGGTCGTTGCGGACGGGAAATACCGGGCGAAGGCCGTGGTGGCCGTGGATCTGTTCGGACTGCCCGCCGATTACGCGGCCATCCGGGCCGTCTGTGACAAATACGGGCTGCTGCTGCTGGAGGACGGCGCGCAGGGCTTCGGCGGGAGCATCGACGGGAAAATGGCCTGTTCCTTCGGCGACATCGCCACCACCTCCTTCTTCCCGGCCAAGCCGCTGGGCTGCTACGGGGACGGCGGCGCGATCTTCACGGACAATGACGAATGGGCGGATTTGATCCGCTCCTACTGCGTCCACGGCAAGGACACCAGCAACCCCAACGACCCGAACGCCAAGTACAACAACATCCGCATCGGCAAGAACAGCCGCCTGGACACGCTTCAGGCGGCGATATTAATGCCAAAGTTCCGGGCTTTTGTGGATTATGAACTGAATGACGTGAACAGGGCGGCAGCGTGGTACACCGAAGGGCTGAAGGATACGACCCTGGTGCTGCCCGTCATCGCTGACGGCTTCTACAGCTCTTGGGCCCAGTACACTGTCCAGCTGCCCGAAGGCGCAGACCGCAAGGCAGTCCAGGCGGCACTGAAGGCCGAGGGCATACCATCCATGGTCTACTACGCCAAGCCGATGCACCTGCAAGGGGCCTTTGCCGGCACGGACAGCGCCGTGGCGGACTGCCCCGTGACCGAGCGGCTGTGCAATACCGTGCTCAGCCTGCCCATGGACCCCTACAAGACGAGGGAGGATGTGGCGCTGGTCGTGGCGGCACTGAAAAAGGCGCTGGGCTGATTCCGTCAATAACCATCACCACAGTAATAGAGAGGAAGAAATACAATGGAGTTCAACAACATCTACCAGGGTTTGATTTCGGGCAAAGAGAAGCTGGCGCTCGTGGGACTGGGCTACGTGGGCATGCCCATCGCCGTGGAATTTGCCAAGCACATTCCGGTCATCGGCTTCGACATCAACGAGAAGCGGGTCAACGAGTATAAGAACGGCATCGACGCCACCAACGAGGTGGGCGAGGCCATCAAGGACACCACCGTCGATTTCACGGCGGACCCCGCAAGGCTGAAGGAGGCCCGGTTCATCGTCGTGGCGGTGCCCACCCCGGTGAACGCGGACAACACCCCCGACCTTCGCCCGGTGGAGGGCGCGTCTCGCACGGTGGGGCAGAACCTGGCCCCGGGCACCATCGTGGTGTTTGAATCCACCGTGTATCCCGGCGTGACCGAGGACATCTGCGTGCCGATCATCGAGAGGGAATCCGGACTCAAGTGCGGCGTGGACTGGAAGATCGGCTACAGCCCCGAGCGCATCAACCCCGGCGACCGGGTGCATACGCTGACCTCCATCCGCAAGGTGGTCTCCGGCATGGACGAAGAATCCGCCCGCCAGATCAAGAAGGTCTACGATATCGTCATCAAGGCGGGTACCTTCCCGGTCAGCAACATCAAGACCGCCGAGGCCGTCAAGGTGGTCGAAAACAGCCAGCGGGACATCAACATCGCCTTCATGAACGAGATCGCCATCATCTGCGACAAGCTGAAGATCGACACCGACGAGGTGTTGGCGGGCATGAACACCAAGTGGAACGCCTTGGGCTTCAAGCCCGGCCTGGTTGGCGGCCACTGCATCGGCGTGGACCCCTACTACCTGACCAACGTGGCGGAGAAGCTGGGCTATCACAGCCAGATCATACTCAACGGCCGGCAGGTGAACGATTCCATGGGCGCGTTCGTGGCCGACGCCGCGATCAAGGAGATGATCGAGGCAGGCATGGCCCCCAAGAAGGCCACCGTGGTGATCATGGGCCTGACCTTCAAGGAGAACTGCCCCGACACCCGCAACAGCAAGGTGGTGGACATCATCAATCGGCTGAAGGAGTACGAGATCCAGCCCGTCGTCACCGACCACTGGGCCGATGCCGATGTGGCCAGGCACGAGTACGGCGTGGAGCTGACCCCCTGGAGCGAGGTGCCCAAGGCGGACTGTATCATCGTCGCCGTGGGCCACAAGGAGTACCGCAACCTGTCCGTGATGCAGCTGAAGGCGCTGTTCAAGGACGTGCCGGACGCGGAGAAGGTGCTCATTGACGTGAAGAGCCTGTACCGCATGGACGAGCTGAAGGCGAGCGGGATGCGGTTTTGGAGGCTGTAGGAATGATATTCGGAGAGGAAGGCTTACAACTTGATCGGTATCATAATTGTTAATTACAATACTCCGGAGGATACCATGGATTGTGTAGAATCCATCAAACAGACTTGCGGACTGCCTTACATTGTCTATATAGTAGACAACATGTCGACGGATCAATCTTTCCAGTGTTTGAGTGAAAAATACAGTCGGGACAGTTGTGTAAAAGTCATGCTCTCAGACAAGAACGGCGGTTATTCCTACGGTAACAACATTGGAATAAAACAAGCAATTGATGATGGTTGTGACTATATACTCATATCGAATCCGGACATTGTTTATGAACAAGGTACCATAGAAAAATTGCATAAGGATTTGCAGGATGACAAGCGGATAGCTGTGGTAGGCCCTTCGACACCTTCTCTCGATCAGGATGAGTCACAGCTATTGAGGAAAGTGTATACACCGTTCGTCTACTTGTTCAGCAAGAAGCCGCTTCTGTACCTATCTAAGGTATTCAAGGGTTTAAGGACAGAGTATAGTTATCCTATAGCGGGAGATGATTGTCCTTGGTTGTTTAAAGGTATGGTGCGTGGCTGCTGCTATATGATACCGAGTGAGGTGTTCAGAAAGATTGGTCTGCTTGATGACCATGTTTTTCTATACTCGGAGGAATGGATTTTGGCAAAAAAGCTGGCAGACCGAGGGTTGCTATGTGGATTTGACAATAGTGTCAAAGCGCTGCACAAGGAGGCAACGAGCACTCGAAAACAAGGGACAGGCTTTCAGTCATATCACTTGTATTTGAGCGCATATTACTATCTCGATCGTTATTGTCATTGCAAGCGTCTGACATTATTGTTCTTTTACCTGCAAAACATCGGTAGCTTTTCTTTGAAGTCAATCCTGAGAGCGGATTATAGAAAGCTGTTCAGCAAATTTGTCAAAACCCAGACAGAACTGTTCACAAAAAAACGGGATCGAATAGAAATGTAAAAGAAGGAATAACTATTCAGTCCTGTACTCCCTCCGATCCGCTATGCGGGTCACCTTTCTCGATGAGGGAAGCTTTTGGTAAGTGAATGCGCCTTATAGGCTCCCTCCCCCGAGGAATCTGGCTGGCCGACAGGCCAGACTGAGGGTTTCCTCCTGGGCAGGACGGAATGGGCATCCCACGGATGTGAGACCACCATGAATGAAAAACGGGTGGTGCAGCGGCGCCTATCAGGCACCATGGGGCGGCAGATTGACGTCGCTACACACCATAGGTCGCTATTCTACTGCTTTTTTCACAGTAATAGTTACAAGAAGGAAATGGTATGACTATCGTGATGCTATATATGATGATGTGTGCCATAATGATCTTTTATAATTGCTGCACATATCACAGAGTGTTTAGTTCTATTAATTTCTATCTATCAATTTGGGTGGCGATGGTCTTTTTCCACTCATTGAAATGGATAGATTATTATACACTTGAGACCAATACATGGCTTGTTATCTTTGCAACGACCGTACTTGCTTTTTTGGGTTTCAGATTTGGGAGTATAATTCGTCCAAAGAACTTATCGTTTATGAAGGAGATGGACAAAAAGAGAATGGAAAAAACCATTCTCATAATCTCGTTTTTGTCAATGCTGGCCATCATACCGAACACCTTCTTTCTCATTCGGAAGTATGGCTTCAACCTTCTTTCCAAGACATCACAGATTTATTACGACAATTTCAACGGGAACGCGCCGCCTAATATCCCATACTTGAGCGCTCTGGCTCAGCTTGGCTGTGTGCTTTCGGGTATTTATTTTTCATATTACAAATTTAAACCGGTCATCGTTCTGCCTGTTGTTTTATCGATGCTGGCCATACTCCCATCCGGGTCGAGGGGCGGTTTGATACTCACAGTTTTCTTTTGTGTATTGCCCCTATGTCTGAAGAAGAGAAAGATACTCAGACTACAACTCAGCAAAAAACAGCAGAAAAAAAAGAAAAGGCGGATTATCCTGCTGATTGTGGCTATAGTATTGCTATTTGTTGCTTTAACCATTAGCCGTTCTGTCCAGCTGGATCCAAATATCTACCAATATATGTCGAAGAATATGAGCAGTATTGCGAGGGTAGCGCCTGCTGTTTTCAAACTGTATCAATATTTCGCTAGCCCTATCGGTGTATTGAATGCCTACTTACAGCATCCGGATTTCTACTTTGGCGGGAATACATTTGGGCCGTTGTATAATATCATCAATAAGTTGGGTGGAAGTCTCCAATACAACAGATACCAGAAATTCTACAATATACCCATTGAAACGAATGTTGGAACCTGGATACGGGAATTGTGCGAGGATTTTGGCTATATAGGCATGTTTGCAATGGTTCTACTGTTTTCTCTACTGGTAGGTTTTTACGAACACAGGGCAGTGAAGTATCAAAATCGCGATGATATCATTATGGCCAGCGTTCTGGGAACGATTTTTGTTATGACGTTTTTCGTTTGGTATGTCCGTGAAGGAACCATGCAGGTAATATTGTTGGCTGCTATCGCTATGAGATTGTTAAAATATGTGAATGCAAAGGATTGACAGAGGAAACGGAACATGAGAAAACTTATTTACTTGACGGGACAGATTGATCATCCCTTCCTGTGCAATGAGATCGACCAGTTTCGCAAGCACTTTGACGAGGTCTTAGTGGTTGCCTACGACGATGATATCAAAAGCTGCGATGCGCTGAGCAAGCGCTACGATTTCAAGTATGTCCTGATCTCCGGCGTTGGCAGAGGCTTTGGGATTATGCTCGACCTGTTGGCCTGGAGCAGGCAGCCCTATGTCAAACAGGAGCTTAAGCGGCAGGGCTGGTTTGGCATGAAGGCGTTGAAAAAGAGGGCTTATGTCTATCTTTACGGGCTTTACGGTGTAAAGCTGAAAAGGCTGCTGGACGGGTATGTGAAGCCGGAGGACGAGGTGTATGTTTATTCGTTTTGGCTCAGCAGGCCAGCCTTTGGCAATGCGCTGATTTCCAACTGGTACGGGGACAATGTCAGGAACTGCGTATCACGCACCCATAGGTATGATCTGTACGAGGAGGAAAACGAACTGGGTTACCTCCCCTTCAGGCAATATATCTGTGAAAACATAGGCACGATCTATTTTTCCAGTAAGGATACGATAGAGTATTATTCTAACAAGCATTACTCCGATAGGAAGCAGCCGGTGTACAAGCTCTCCTACCTTGGCACGAGGGCATTTGAAAGAAAAAAGCTGCGCGCAAAGGATGAACTGGTTATCGTATCCTGTTCCGCCATCATACAGCGGAAGCGGTTGGATCTGATCGTTCGCTTTGTGAAAGAGCTGATGAAAAAGACGCCGAACTGCAGATGGATTCACATTGGCGATGGCGAACTGGAGGATGATATCAGGCGTATGGCTGCCGCAGAGCTGCCCCAGGGAAGCTATGAATTTGCAGGCAGGGTAACGGATGACGATATTTACGATATATACCGCGATCGTGACGCCGACTTTTTTGTGAATCTGAGCGATTCGGAGGGTATACCCGTGTCGATCATGGAGGCCATGTCCATGGGCATACCGATTATCGCGAGAAACGTCGGCGGCATTGCGGATGCCGTTTGTGACGGTAAGAATGGATTCCTGATTGACGAGGTGGAAGCCATCGAAGTGACGCTTGACAGAACGGCTGAGCGGGTCGCGAGGGCTTTCAGGGATCAGATCGCTTACGGCGCCCTTTCGGAGAGCGTCTATCAAATGTGGAACGATACCTTTAACGGGAAGAGAAACGCGGATTTGATCGCCGGGGATATCACCGGCGATTCATCGGCGTGTATTCCAGAGATAACAGTGATATGAGCAAGAAATCTCTGAGTACAAACGTCATACTGAATACCATTCGGCAGGGGTGTTCCATACTTCTCCCCCTTGTGACTCTGTCCTATGTCGCACAGAAGTTGGGTAGTGAGAGCTTTGGCATTTTCAATACGGTGCAAGCCGACATCAGCTATTTTTTTTTGGTAGCTGGATTGGGGGTTTCCAATTACGCCGTGCGCGAGGGCGCAAAGATCAAAAAAGCCGGGGCGCTTGAGAGCTTCTGCTCCGAGGTTTTTTCGATCAACATGCTGTCAACACTTTTCACGCTCGCAGCGTTGGCAGTGTACATCGTCTTTTTCAGCAGACGCGGACCGTACATGACCATAATGCTCATCATGAGCGCTGGTATTCTGTTGACGACACTGGGTGCGGATTGGGTCAATACCTTATTTGAGGACTATAAATATCTGACCATAAGGTATATATTGTTCCAGATCGTCACCCTCATATTGATATTACTCCTCGTCAGGGATTCTGGAGATTTGATCGTATATTCCTGGCTTTATGCGTTTTCGCTGTATGGCGGCTTTATACTGAATATCTTCTACATCCGAAGATATGTCAAGCTGCGATTTACGTTCAGGATAGACAAGCGCCATATCGCGCCAATCTTAGTGCTGTTTGCCAACGCAGTCGCAGTGGTTATTTACGTCAATTCCGACATAACGATACTCAGTCATTATTGCTCTGACAGCCAGGTGGGTATCTACGGTTTTTCCACGAAGCTGTACACCGCCATCAAGCAAATTATCAATGCCTTTATCATCGTTACGATACCGAGGATATCCTCAGTCGTTGAAATTGACACGGACAAGTATTATGCGCTGATGCGGACGCTGCTTTCCGCCCTGTTTTTAATCATACTGCCTGTGGTAGCATTCACCATTCTGCAAGCGAGAGAGCTCATACTCTGCGTTGGCGGTGAAAAGTATACCTCTGGTTATGTCTGCCTTATCATACTTTCCTTCGCATTGCTGTTTGCAATACTTGGGTCCTATGTATCCAACAATATCCTGCTGGTGAACAGAAGGGAGAAGATCAACCTTGCGGCGACGATGGTGTCGGCGCTGTTGAACATTACGCTGAACTTCCTCTGGATTCCGAAACATGGCATCGAAGCGGCTGCGCTGACGACGCTGCTCGCTGAAGCAAGTTGCTTTCTGATACAGTCGTACTATTCGAGAAGGTTGTTTGAAATCCGGCGTATAGTCAACAGGGAATGGATTGCTTATATCGGTGGACTGCTGATCTGTATCGCAGTATGCCTGGCGTTCAAACGCCTGATTCCGGTCATGGACAGAAAGGATGCCTTTATCGAGATCGCCGCTTCTGCGGGATTGTTTGCGTTGCTCTACGGCGCGCTGCTGCTGGGTACCAGGAACAGCATCATGAAAACGATGATAGCAAAGCTGCTGCATATCATAAGGCGATAATGCTGCTGCGGGGAGCGCAGTTTTGGAATTGTGTTCAGGCTTGTATATCATGGAGGATAAGATGAATATTACAATTATTGGGGCAGCGGGCTTTATTGGAACCAATCTAACCTTGAATTTGGGTAAAAGCAAGGATAATAGCCTGACGCTCGTCGATACCGAGGATTATTATTTCGATCATATCAGGGCGACAGGCCTTTCAAATGTCAGGTATGTTGCAGATCCGCTCACCTACGAATCGGACTTTGATCGCATGGTAAAGGGCGCGGATGTCGTATACCACTTGTTCAGCACAAGCAATCCTACGAATTCCAACCAGAAAATTGCTGATGAGCTACAGGGAAACGTGGTCTTTTCCTCCAACCTTTTTGAAGCCTGCGGCAGGCAGAAGGTAAAAAAGGTCGTATTCATCTCTTCGGGGGGGACAATCTATGGCAAAAACGCAATGTGCCCCTGCAGGGAGGATTCGGCCACAGATCCGATCACTTCCTATGGCTTACAGAAGCTGACCATCGAAAAATTGTTGTATTTATGCCATTACATCTATGGATTTGATTATAAGATCATAAGGCTGTCCAATCCCTTTGGCCCCTACCAGAGGCCGAATGGATTGCTTGGCGTTGTCACGACGTTTATTTATAAGGCGCTCAAGCGGGAAAGACTCAGCGTATATGGCGATGGCTCCGTCGTTCGGGATTTTATCTTTATTGATGACGTTATCAGGGGAATTCAACAAATTGTTAATGGCAACAGTGATTATCATGTTTTCAATCTTGGCAGTGGGTATGGCGTAAGTGTACAACAAGTGATAGAAGCTATTTCCAGAGTGCTGAAAACTGAGTTGGACGTTGAATATACACCGGCACGGAATGTGGATGTGCCGATCAATTATTTGGATATTTGCCGGTATGAAAAGGAGTTTGGACCATTGAACCCATTGCCGCTGGAAGCGGGTATAAAAATAACGGCAAGATATTTGCGCAATATGTATCTTAATGACTGAACAAGCTGATGCGCGTGCAGGGTATACGAGCATGATATAGGAGCCAGAACACCGTGCAAAATGACAGGTTAATAGACAAGAGACAACAAACTGTTTTTCTCCTTGGGGTCATGCTGCTCGCACTTCTGACAGCTATTGTTTTTTTGCTCTTGTTTCAGTTGGAAGAGTCGACGGTAAAAGTAGCAAGGCTGGAATCATTTCCCATCGGTAATTCTTCTGAAATCATGTACCAGATAAACGAAGAAGGTGTTTACGATGACCAAGGAACACATGTTATACCTGGGTGGGCGGTAAAACCCGGGAAAGTTTACCCGTTCTACAATTATGGCAATGATGCATATCGGGAGCGGGTTTATAACAACATGCACCTTGGGTACACAGACGGAACCAATGTATACATTCTGCCGACGAAATTATCAAAGAACGAGAATGTTAACACCCTGATCAATGATGGAATTGATTATAGCTATGGATACTTAAGGAAATACCGCAAAATGCTCGCGGCCCATTAGCGGGTGAATTTCAGCCACTTGCTGCCTGCAAGGTGGCAAAGTCCGATTCTCTGATTCAGCCTGAGCCATCCCCGGCAAAGCTGGCTCAAATCTCGATTACCCGCCAGGTAACCTTCGTTTTTTGCAGTTCGCAACCGACTAAAACTCCCTCCGCTACTGAACCACTCGATTATGCGGTATTTCCTTAAGGAAATACCGCACAATTAAGGTGGGCAGCTGGCGA
>ODAI014720517.1_pt1 | contig 19986 bp, 18 predicted proteins | sample 1539321 | NCBI WGS metagenome assembly ODAI01 (sample SAMN02144231, study PRJEB22623) | gut metagenome | biome: sheep rumen | host: Ovis aries | place: New Zealand
CCTTCGGGATTGTACGGAATTATGCGTTCCGTATAGGCGGCGTTGCCGCTATTTTGTTCGCAAATAGTTGCCGATAATGTTTCCATCGTGCTTTTATCGCGTTTTGGTTGGAAAAAATACTGATGGAAGACTCCACTTTCTTTTTTCCCGCTGCAAAGGTAAATACAAATTCTAAAAATGTCAAGTGTTTTTTTTTTTTTGTACAGCGCGCTTTACGTATGTTTTGCAAATGGTTGAAATCCATAAAATTACATACCGAAAATTTTTGACATTTTTTTTTTGTGGGAAACTGAAAAAATCTCTAACTTTGGGCGTTGCAAATATTTTTTTACTGACGAGACAATCATGCAATTCTTCAACATAAAAAAACTGTTGTCAGACACCAAGAAGGTCATTATAATAGTGTCGTGTGCGTTGTTGCTCATTGGCAACATCGTGGCTTTTGCGTATGTGGGGAGCGCGACGCTGATGCCGACTTTTTTGGTGGTGATTCTTAGCAATATCATTACTATCCTGATTACTTTTGCCATCTACAAGCCCATCAACCGCATCATAGAGGAGGAGGTGCAGACACGCATCAAGGACGAAAACAATGCTCAGATGAAATTGTTGGAGGAGAAGAACGAACTCGAACAGCAGAAAAAGTATCTCGAAGACGTCGCCGCACAGCGCGAGCAAAAAATAAAAAAACTCCAATCGGAACTCGACACGGCACGGCAATACAAGTCGATTAGCAACAATGCCAACACCGTGCTCAAACTCGAAACTATGGAATACGAGAAGGAGGGCTACGTGGTCAAGGAGGAGTATGTGCGCGATACCGACTTAGGCAGGGACATCAAGCAGGATTCCAAGTGGAATTTTATGAAGGACGACAAGGGCGAACAGAAGATATTGTATATCAAGAAGTTTCACGAGAAGGCAATCATCGGCATCGACATCGCCAAGATACGTTTTTGCAGGCACGATGGCAATATCTATCTCGAAGGCGTCAAGGTGGAAAACCTTCATCAGGAGATGACCGTCCGCAACGACAATGGCGACGGTATGGAACGTTGTATGATTCTCAATGTTGACAATGGCGACATCAAGGGCATCAACAATGCCGACAAGTACAATTGGTTTAAGCAGGAATACCGCATCCGTCAGAGCGACCTGCTCGATTATGATTTCAATCAGGAGGTGCTCTCTATATGTGCGTCTTACACGCAGGTAATCAAAAACAATCTTGTGAACAAATTCCCGTCAATCCGTTTTGTGGACGACAAGATAGAACACGCCATCGACCTCGCGGGAGAGCCTGTGTATCAACTCAATGCAAGCAACGACTTGAATATGTTGGAAGTGTCGAGTTCGATAGTGTTGATAGCAAACACAATCCATCAGACTATGCCAATGATTTCCAAACATTAACAAAAAAATCGTGAAAAAGTTTTTTGTTTCACGATTTCTTGTTATTTTTGCAATGTAAAAAAAGCAACCCTACATATAACTTTTTCTTTTTTATTTTTTTGCATTTTTTTTAATTCCCTTAGCGGCGGCGTTGTGAAACGACCGCCGCAAATTTTTTAAATCTTCAATACCGCCAAAAATGCCTTCTGCGGCACTTCTACGTCGCCAATCTGCTTCATGCGCTTCTTGCCCTTCTTCTGCTTGTCGAGGAGTTTGCGCTTGCGGGTGATGTCGCCGCCGTAACACTTGGCGGTAACGTCCTTGCGGAACGCCTTGATGGTGGAGCGGGAGATGATTTTGGTGCCGATTGCTGCCTGTATCGCGATGTCAAACTGATGGCGTGGGATGAGTTCTTTGAGTTTTTCGCAGATATTCTTGCCAAATTCGTAGGCGTTGGATTCGTGGATGAGGCTGCTCATGGCATCCACCGGCTCGCCGTTGAGGAGGATGTCGAGTTTCACGAGTTTGGATTCGCGGTAGTCTATCGGGTGGTAGTCAAATGATGCGTAACCCTTGGAGAGCGATTTCAATTTGTCGTAGAAGTCAAATACAATCTCAGCCAACGGCATTTCAAAGTTGAGTTCTATGCGGTCGGAAGTGAGGTATTGCTCGTTGATTTTGATGCCGCGCTTTTCCATGCAGAGTTTTGTAATCGGACCATAAAACTCCGATTTAGTGATGATGTCGGCTTTGATGTATGGCTCTTCGATGTGTCCGATTGCCTTTTGTTCGGGAAGTCCGGCGGGGTTGTGCACCTCAATTTCCTCGCCTTTGGATGTGAACACCTTATAACTAACGTTTGGCACTGTTGTGATGACATCCATATCGAACTCCCTCGACAATCGCTCCTGCACGATGTCCATGTGCAACATTCCTAAGAATCCGCACCTGAATCCAAAGCCGAGCGCAACCGAACTTTCGGGTGTGAAGGTGAGCGACGCGTCGTTCAATTGGAGTTTTTCGAGCGACGTGCGGAGTTCTTCGTACATATTGGTTTCGATGGGATATACACCGGCATATACCATTGGCTTCACCTCTGCAAAACCTTCTATCGCCTTTTCGCAGGGGCGGTCGGTGTGCGTGATGGTGTCGCCTACCTTGACTTCCACGGCGTTTTTGATGCCCGAAATGATGTAGCCCACATTGCCGGCAGAAATCTCCGGCCTCGGACACAAGTCCATTTCGAGGATGCCCACCTCGTCGGCGTCGTATTCTTTTTTGGTGTTGACGAATTTTACGTGGTCGCCGGTCTTGAGAGTTCCATTGTAAACGCGGAAATATGCAATGATGCCACGGAATGGATTGAAGACCGAGTCAAATATCAACGCCTGCAACGGAGCCTCCGGGTCGCCCTTGGGAGCGGGGATTTTTTCGATGATTGCCCTCAATATCTCCTCTACGCCAAGACCTGTCCTGCCCGATGCCTCGATGATGTCTTCACGTTTGCCGCCGATGAGTTCTATGATTTGGTCTTTGACCTCCTCCGGCTTGGCGGCTGGCATATCCATCTTGTTGAGTACGGGGATTATTTCGAGATTGTTCTCTATCGCCATATAGACGTTGGAGATGGTCTGAGCCTGGATGCCTTGCGTGGCGTCAATCACGAGCAAAGCACCCTCGCAGGCGGCTATGCTCCTCGACACTTCGTATGAAAAGTCAACGTGTCCGGGGGTGTCGATGAGGTTGAGTGTGTATTCCTTGCCGTCGAGAGTGTGCTTCATCTGGATTGCATGGCTCTTGATGGTGATGCCACGTTCTCTCTCCAAGTCCATGTCGTCCAATACCTGGTCTTTGAGGTCGCGGTCGGCGATGGTCTTGGTGTGTTGCAACAGACGGTCGGCGAGGGTGCTCTTGCCGTGGTCGATGTGCGCTATTATGCAGAAGTTTCTGATGTTTTCCATAGTGTTTTTACAACGATGCGTTTGGGTGCAAAATTACGTAAAAAAATGGAAACTCAAAAACTTTTATTTCATCCAGCCATTCATTCTCATCCACTTTTCGCAAGCGTCGTGCCAGAAGGCTTGGGTGTCGGTCGGATTTTTCACTTGAAGGCCGTGGTCGCCCTTGGCGTAGAGGTGGAGTTCTGCCTGAACCTTCTTTTCGCGCAAGGCATCGGTATAAAGAACACTGTTGGTGTAGGGTACGAGATTGTCGTCCAATGCGTGAGCAAGGAAGGCGGGCGGAGTGTCCTCGGTTACTTGGAGGTTGCTCGAATACTTGTCTGTCAATGCCTTGTCGGCGTCCTTGCCAATCAACGCCTCGCGTGTGCCTGCGTGTGTGAGGACGGGGTCGAGGGTGATGACGGGATAGATGAGAATAGAGAAGTCGGGACGTGCGCTCACATTGTATTCTGACTTATAAACATTGTCGTTGTAGTGAGTGGATATTGTGGAAGCCAAATGTCCGCCCGCCGAGAATCCAATGACACCGATTTTGTTGGGGTCGATGCCGTACTCCTTGGCGTTAGCGCGGACGTAGCGGATGGCTTGCTGAGCGTCCTGCAATGGACCGTTTTTGCGGTCTTTCATGTACTTGTCGTTGGGCAGGCGGTATTTCAACACAAATGCAGCAATGCCCTTGCTGCTGAGCCATTGTGCGGTCATTATGCCTTCGTACATGTACGATAGACCAGCGTATCCGCCGCCGGGGCATATTACGATGGCGGTGCCGCTGTTTTCGTTGGCGGGGTAGTAGGAGAGTATCGGACGTGATACGCTCGTTACCCAAAATTGATTGCCGCCTTGCGGTTCGGGCGCTGTGCCTATTGCGCCCGGGATGTCGCCCTTGTAGAGTTCGATGACCTTGGCAGGCTCCGGCACGTTGGCGGGGGGCTGCGCTAATGTCTTGCCGCTGATAATTAGTACCATTGCGACGATTAGTGTCAGAATAAGTCTTTTCATTTGTTTAATTGTCTTTTCTATATAATTAGTAGTTAAAAATAAAAAATCTATTCGTCTTCGGTGCCGATGGCTATTGCGTTGCGTTCTTTCAGGTTGTATTTGAGGTAATAATAATATAATCCCGATGCGAGACCAGGGGATATGGTTGCAGATTCGCCCGATACGGGGATGGTCATAAGCGGAGTCTTCACCCTCGGCGAGCAGAGATATAATGTGTCAGGCTTCACTGGCGCGCTGAATATGATGTCGAATGGAGTTTCGGGCGCGAAGTCAAAGTATCCTTTGTTGGACGCCGAGTGTATCATTTTGCTAAATTCTTCGGGCAGTTCGTAATATCCTTTGTCGAGGCTTTTCGCGCTGAGTATGCCCATGGAGCGTTTGCGCGGCGTGGCTTGCTGTTGGTCGGCGGTGGTCGCGGCGGTATTGTCGGCGGGCGTGGTGTCGCTGTTGATAATCAAGGGTATGGCAATTGCTAATATAAGGCACGCCGCTGCAGCCATTATAATCATACGTAATGTATTGGACGACGGTTTTTGCTCCGTCTGTGGCGTGGATGTTTGGCGGTTGTTTTTTGGGAATTGCACTATAATCCCTTGCTGCGTCTCGGCTTCGGCTGCAATCTCGGCTATTTCTATACATTCGGACGCCAATTGGTCGTCGTCGGCGAGCATTTGCAGTTCCTCGTCGCTTATGTTGACAGGCCTCCCGTTTATGTAGTCGGCGAGTCTCGCTTTTTGGTTGTTGTCCAATGTTTTCATTTCGGTTTGTTTTTTTAGTAGTTATTATCTCCAAAATAATTATAATAATTATCAAGAGTACATAAGTTCGAGCAGTATCGACAGAGCGTCGTTGTCGTACTTGGAGCGGTTGCCCGCGTTCATACGCTTGATAATCTGGTCAGTCTTGTTGCCGAGCCAAATCCTGATGGCGTCGGGCTTGTTTTGCGAGCCTTCCACGAGGTTGGCTATTTGGCAGAGCCGGGCGTAGATGTCCTTGTTGGCGGCCTCGGCGTCGTCGGGGGCGTTGAGCAACTGACGCGCACCATTGTCGGGACGACCGTCGAGGTATTCGTCGAAATCCTCGTCGGTGATGCGTAGGCGGTTGATTTTCTTGAGGCACATCATTATCTTTGCCCTGTCCTTTCCCATTGTCGCCATGACTCGGAGGAAGTGCTTCTTCTCGTTTTCAATGATGGCCTTCTGTTCCGGCGAGGGCGAGCGGTCGAATTCCGTGATGGTAGCCTTCTCAATATCTACGGTGTCCACCTTGTATTTCTGCGACTGCCTGAGCACTTCGAGCATCATCATCCTCAGCACGCTCGACATGTAGGTCTGCGGCTGCGCCTCGCCCTTGTAAAGGCTCTCGATGTGCTCCTTCTTCGCCAAATATTTGGCGCGGAGCGTCTGTGTCATGTCGTCGTAGTCGTCGGGGTCGATGCCGCCGGAGCGGATAAACTTTTTCACGATTATCGACGTGATCTTGTTGAGCAGTTCTGTTGAAAACGGGTTCATAAGTAAAAAAATAATGTGTTATGTTTTCCAACTGCAAAAATAAACACAATTATTGTTTTACCGATGTTTTTTTTGCTTTAATTGTTGATTTTTTGTGCAAGAAGTGAAATGTTTTTTTTGCAAATGTCGCTTGACGGCGTTTTTGTTACTTTTGTATAGAGAAAATGTAACATTTTTGACAGCGAAAGCACTTGTTTTTTTGTGTCGGAATGTCTAATTTTGCGTACAATTAAAACCTAATATTATAAAAGATGAAAAAAGTATCGATACTAATGTTGATTGGTATGCTGCTGCCAATGCTCGTTGCAGCGCAGACAGACCAATTGTGGCTTGCAAATCAGCCGAAGGAATCAGGTTGGTGCAATCTTTATTCCGACCTGTCCAAAAAAGATTTGACAGAACAGGTAATTGAGAAGGAACTTGCTCAATACTTTGCAAGTGTCAATAGGGTGAAGGTTGCGAGCGACAAGGTTGCTAACGTTAGGATTTTTATTGACAAGGACAAGACCGACCACCTTGGCGCGGAAGGGTTCAAGATACGCCGCGCATATCCCATCGACATCGTGGCAGAAACTCCCGCCGGCGCGTTGTACGGCGTTTATGCATATTTGCGAATGATGAGGCTTGGCGTCGAGATACCCGAAAGTCTCGTAGAACGCCCCGCCTTCCAAGTCCGCATCCTCAACCATTGGGACAATCCCGACGGCAGCGTGGAGCGCGGATATGCTGGACGCTCGATTTGGTTTGCTGACGGCAAAATCAACTTCCGCTCCGACATTGAGACCTACGCCCGTGCCAATGCTTCTGTGGGCATCAACGGCACTGTTATCGACAATGTGAACGCCGACCCGAAGGTGTTGTCGTCAGAAATGTTGAACGACATCAAGACCGTAGCCGACCGCCTGCGACCCTATAATATTAAGGTGTATCTTGCCGTCAATTTCTCCTCCCCGGCGGCTCTCGGCGGATTGAAAACTTCCGACCCCTTGGACAAGGACGTTATAGATTGGTGGCAGAAGAAGGTGGACGAAATCTATACTTTGATACCTGATTTTGGCGGTTTCCTCGTAAAAGCCAACAGCGAGGGATTGCCCGGCCCGATGGATTTTGGACGCACTCACGCCGACGGCGCAAATATGTTGGCAAAAGCTTTGAAACCACACAATGGCATCGTGATGTGGCGAGCATTCGTTTACAATCCTCAGGGCGGCGACCGCGCCAAACAGGCTTATTACGAGTTTATGCCATTGGACGGCAAGTTTGACGACAATGTAATCATCCAGATTAAGAATGGCCCGGTGGATTTCCAGCCCCGCGAGCCTTTTTCGCCGCTCTTTGGCGCGATGAAGAATACGCAGACAATGGCAGAATTGCAGATTACGCAGGAATATCTCGGATACAGCGACCATCTTTGCTACCTCGGCACGATGTGGAAAGAATTTATGGATTATCCTTCGTTCCACGATGGCAAGTCTGTAATAGAAACTACTCTCAATCAAAAACTTACGGCATTCTCCGCCGTTGCCAATACCGGCACGATGAAAAATTGGTGCGGCTACGTGATGGCGCAGTCCAATTGGTACGCGTTTGGACGTTTGGCGTGGAATCCCAACCTCTCGGCGCGTGCAATCGCCAAGGAATGGGTGATGCAGACCATTACCAAAGACGAGAAGGCTGTCAATACGATTTGCGACATAATGATGCAGAGCCGCGAAGCCGTTACCGACTATATGACCCCGCTCGGACTTCATCACTTGATGGGTTGGAGCGACCATTGGGGCCCTGAGCCGTGGACCGACATTCCCGGAGCGCGTGAGGATTGGTTGCCGAGATATTATCATAAGGCAGACAAAATTGGTCTTGGATTCAACCGTTCGTCCAAGAATGGCGGTTCCAACGCCGTGGAGCAATACCAAGAGCCGCTTCGCACGATGTACGACGACCCGCAACTTTGCCCGAAGGAGTTGGTGCTGTGGTTTCATCATTTGCCGTGGGATTATTACTTCAACGACGGCAAGACGCTTTGGCAGTCGCTCAACGACCATTACAACGGCGGCGTGGAGCAAGTGATAAAATTCCAAAAGACTTGGCAATCGCTCAAAGGCTCTGTGCCTGAGTCGATATTCAAGGAAGTGGAATCAAAACTCCAAGTGCAACTCGACGAAGCGCAATGGTGGCGCGACGGCTGTATGCTCTATTTCCAAACATTTTCCAACATGCCGCTCTCATTTACGCCAAAATACACATTGGAGCAGTGCAAGGCAAAACTCCGCACCAAGGCGTATGTAGATAGGCAAAAGGATTAAATAAAACTACAAATCAATGTTCATCAGAAAGTTATACATATTGTTAATTGCGCTAATGACGGCTATAGTAGCCTCGGCGCAAGACTTGCCCAAAATCGTAAAGCACGGCAACGCCTATCAATTGATGGTGGGCGGCAAGCCGTTCTTGATGAGGGCGGGCGAACTCGGCAATTCCAACGCGTCAACGGCAGATTATTACAACCGTATCGTCGTGCCAAACCTCCTGAAACAAAACATCAACACCGCCCTCGTGCCGGTATATTGGGATTTGATGGAGCCTACGGAGGGCAAGTACGATTTTTCGCTGGTTGACAATGTAATCAAAACCTCCGCGCAGAATGGATTGAAGGTGGTATTCCTGTGGTTTGGCGCGTGGAAAAATTCGATGTCGTGCTACGCCCCCGCGTGGGTCAAGAAGGATGTCAAGCGTTTCCAACGGGCGGAGAGCAAGGACGGAGTGCGTCAGGAAATACTCTCGCCGTTTTCGTCCGAAACACTCAAAGCCGACCGTGCAGCCTTCTGCAAGTTGTTGGAGCATATCAAGGCTGTTGACAACAATCAGACCGTCATAATGATTCAGGTGGAAAACGAAATCGCCATGCTGCCCTCCGCCCGTGATTACAGCAAGGCGGCCAATGTAGCCTACAATTCCACCGTGCCGACGCGCCTTACCGAATATTTGGAAAAGCACAAGGACCAACTCTCCGACACGTTGAAAAAATATTGGACGGGCGATATAATCGGCAATTGGGAAACCCTTTTTGGCGGCAGCATCTACGGCGAGGAGATTTTCACGGCGTGGAGTTATGCCGTTTATGTACAGGAACTTGCCAAGGCGGGCAAGAAGATTTACAATATTCCGATGTATGTAAATTGCGCCCTCAATCGTCCCGGACGCAAACCCGGCGAATATCCGTCGGGCGGGCCTCTGCCGCATTTGTTGGACGTTTGGAAGGCTGGCGCACCGCTTATAGATATGCTAAGCCCCGATATTTATTTTGGCGATTTCAAGAAGTGGACGTCTGCATATTATCGAGCCGACAATCCGTTTTTTATTCCTGAACATCAATACGATGCAACAGCTGGAGCCAAGGCACTTTATGCGTTTGGAGAGTATCACGCATTGGGATTTTCGCCGTTTTCAGCCGAGACCAAGCAGGCGCAGTTTATGCCGCCAGTTTTGGGAGAGACTTTCAACGGCGACGCGCAAAAAGGCACTCTCACCGAACTCCCAGCCGCCTACAATTTGATAGCAGTTTGTGAGGATTATATCAACCGATTCAACGGCACGGTAAGTATGCGCGGAGTGCTGTTGGATTCTATTAATCAGCGCGATACGTTGATAATTGGCGGTTACAAGATAATCGCCAAGCACGATTACACCCTTGGATGGTCGCCCAACGCAAAACTCCCAAATTGGAACACCGAAGGCGCAATCATCATCAATACCAATCCCGACGAATTTTTGCTGATAGGAACAGGCACTGTGCTTAATTTCAATTCGTTGAAAAAAAATACCAACGTAGGTATCTTGGAGATACAAGAACTTTCCACCGCCGACGGCAAGACCGTCCTGCGCTACCTCAATGGCGACGAATCGCACCAAGGCCGCCACGTGAGGATTCCCGACGGGGAGTGGGGGATACAAAAATTCAAACTCTATGAATACTAATCACTAATACTTTAAAATCAAATCAAGAATGAAAAGATTATCGATATTAATTGCATTGTTGATTGTAGCCTGCCAATTGTCGATGGCACAGTACATTACATTCGACAAGAGCGCGGGAGGATTCGACCTCACCAAGTGCAGCATCAACTATGCTGATGACGAATGGGAAGGCGTGAAAATCGCCGTCAAAAATCTCCAACAGGACATCTACGATGTTACTGGACGCAAGCCCGACCTCAACAATCAAAACGCTGAGTACAAGTTGATTGTAGGCACTATCGGCAAATCTAAAACCACCGATGCCCTCATCAAAAAGCAGAAATTGGACGTCGCCGCCGTCAAGGACAAGTGGGAGGCTGGTATGATTGCAAAAATCGACGACAAGACCTTTGCAATCTTCGGAGCCGACAAGCGCGGCACCATCTTCGCCATCTACGACATCAGCCGCAATATCGGCGTAAGCCCGTGGAAATATTGGGCTGACGTGCCTGTGGTCAATCACGACTACGTAGCCCTCAATGTGAGCAGCACCGTCGTATTCCCCTCGCCAAAGGTTAAGTACCGTGGCATATTCCTCAACGATGAGGCTCCCTGCCTCAGCACTTGGGTAAAGAACACCTTCCCCGATTCGCAAATCCCGACCTCAATCCCCGAACTCGCCAAGGGTATGAACAGCCATTTCTACGCCAAGGTGTTTGAACTCCTGCTCCGTCTCAAAGCCAACTTTATGTGGCCTGCGATGTGGGGCAACGCCTTCTACGCCGACGATGCCGACAATAGCCGCGTAGCCGACGAGATGGGCATCGTGATGGGTACGTCGCACCACGAACCTATGGCGCGCAACCATCAGGAATGGGTTCGCAAACGTGGCGCGGAGGGCGTTTGGGATTACGCTTCCAACCAAGCACCTATCGACAAATTTTTCCGCGAGGGCATCCGCCGCAGCAAAAACAATGAAGACCTCATCACCATTGGTATGCGCGGCGACGGCGACACTCCCCTTGGCGGTCGCGAGGGACACGACGACGAATATGTGATGGCTCTCGAAAAAAACAAGAAACTTATGGAGCGCATCATCGCCAATCAGCGCAAAATCATCGCCGAGGAGACCGGCAAGCCCGCTTCGCAGCGTCAACAGGTTTGGGCGTTGTACAAGGAGGTACAGGATTATTATGATGCAGGTCTCAAAGTGCCCGACGATGTAATCATACTGCTCAGCGACGACAATTGGGGCGATATCCGCCGTGTGCCAGACCACAAACGCGCAGGAGGTTGGGGCATTTATTACCACGTCGATTACGTGGGCGCGCCCCGCAATTCCAAGTGGCTGAATGTTACCCAGACTCAACAGATGTTTGAGCAACTTTCCATTGCATACGATTTTGGCATCGAAAGCCTTTGGGTGCTCAATGTCGGCGACCTCAAACCGATGGAATACCCCATCCAACTCTTCTGCGATATGGCTTACGAGCCCAAGACTTACAACCTCCAAAATGTAACCAATCACACCGAAAAGTTCTTCGAGACGGTTGTCGGCAAGGAATTTGCAAAGGAAGCAGCCAGGATTTACAACCGCAATTGTCAGTATATGGCGCGTGTAACTCCCGAAATGTTTGACGCCCGCACTTACAATGTCCATACCGGCGAATTTAAGATGGTGGCAGACGAATATGCTCGCCTTGAATCCGAGGCTCTCCGTCTGTGGATTCTCCTTCCCGAAAAATACAAGGATGCTTACCGTCAATTGATTCTCTTCCCCGTTCAGGCTATGGCAAACCTCTATGATATGTATTACGCTCAGGCTATGAACCGCTATTGCGCCAACAACAACAACCCCGACGCCAACTGTTGGGCAGACCGCGTGGCAGAGTGTTTCAAGCGCGATTCCATCCTCTGCGCTCAGTACAACCACGACATTGCGGGCGGCAAGTGGAACGGAATGATGATTCAGAAGCACATCGGCTACCGTATGTGGAACGACAATTTCCCGCACGAAATGTTGCCCGACACCAAACGAGTTGACAATAGCAAGGCAGGCGGTTTTACCTTTGAACCCGGCAACGGCTATGTTGCGATGGAGGCAGAGCATTTTTATGAAGCAAAGGCTGACGGCGATGTCAAGTGGGAGGTTTATCCCTATTACGGACGCACCCGCAGCGCAGTTGCCTTGACGCCCTACACCAAGCCAGTTGGCAATTCGTCGTTGACTTATAGATTCAGATTGCCTGAAGGTTTTGCCGATTCGGTGAAGGTTCACGTCGTTGTAAAATCAACCCTCGACTTCCAAAACGTTGGCGGACATCAATGCGGCATTTCCATCGACGGTGGCGAGGTGAAGACGGTGAATTTCAACGCCGACCTCCTCGACAAGCAGCCCTACCAATACACCACATTCTATCCCACAATCGCCCGCCGCGTAGTGGAGAAGGTGGTTACATTGAAGGTCAACAAATCCGACGTTCACACACTCACCCTTACGCCCAAACATTCGGGCATCGTCTTTGAAAAAGTCGTAGTTGACTTCGGCGGCTACAAGGGCGAATACTTATTTGGCACAGAGAGCGAGGGCAAAAGGTAGATATTTTTAAGCCCTTGATTATAATTGATTCTGCCACGAGAGCGATATTTTCGATTTCGTGGCAGATTTTTTTGTTGGTATGTTACGCATACTTCTTTCTAAACTCTCCCGGCGAGATTCCGGTTTGACGTTTGAAAAACTGTCCAAAGGCGGTGGGGGCGGGAAAGGAGAAATGGTCGGTGAGTTCTTGGATGCTAAGGTCGGTGGTGAGGAGTGTGTTTTGAATTTCGCCTGTAAGAAACTCATTTATAATGTCTTTGGGTGTTTGGTGCGCCGTGGTTTTGCAGATTTTATAAGCAATTGTTTGTAATTTTTTCCCTGGTCAAAGCATTATGCAGATAAAAATAAATTCAGAACGGATTAGACATACAAAATGTCTTGTTTAAGAGGAGATAAAAGAAAAAGAGGTGAGATTATTTTCGGGGGATTATAACAAAAATAACAATTATTCTTGACTTTGATTCTCCCGATTATATGTCCTGTCGAACCTTGCCTGAGCCCGTGACCAAGGCGCAAGTGTATTATAGTTGTCGTCTTTTACGATGCAATATGGCGAAGTGTAATAATCGTCGTCGGCCACAAAGAGACACCGCCCCGACGCAATTAATTTGTCGTCTCTTGTGCCGTCAATTGGATCGGCACCGAGTGCGTCGTATATAGCCTTGTCGATTTCACAAAGTTGGTAAAAACCCCTATTGCTACGCTCAGCCGTATAGAGGTTTCGCTCCTCGTCGTAACAGGCCTTCCAACCAAGTCCTTCTTTGAATTGCATAACTTTTAAAGTTTTAATTTTGCACAAAAATATAATTTTCTGTTGTTTTGTGCAAATTTTTTTTGAAGCAACTTAACGTTGACATTATCAAAATGATGGAAAAATAAAATAGTTTTGAAAATTTGAGAAATAGTTGTTAATATTGCAAAGAATATTTAACGCTATGGAAAGTCAACAGCCGCATATTGTTATAAAAGACACTTTGGAGGGCGTTGGTGAGGGAAATCTTGCCAACTATTTGGCTCATTCTTTTTGTTATGAGGGTAGTTGCTCGTTTACATATAATCTAAGGTATATACCTTAAAATCAGGAGATTGTATGATAATAAGACGTTGCGACTTGGTGAGCAACCTCCGTCCTGCCGAGGATTTCCGCGTTGATGTCATTTATGTGACGCCCGAATTTATCGAAATATCCACGCCGCCGTGCAATTTTGATGGAACGTTTTTTGGAATTGTTGGATCGGGGCGACTTCCGACAAAACCGCGACATTTCTTATTACGCCAGCAAACTTTACGTTACCTCAAAATACCTTTCTGACGTGTGCAAAAAAGTGAGCGGTTTTGCCGCCAACTATTGGATTTTACGTTACACCACGCTCGACATCAGCCGTCAACTCCGCATCCAAAAGCACTCTATAACAGAACTCACAATCCCGATAATCCGCCGTATTTTTGCATTATCGAATACAACATTAAAACATCACGATTATGCAGACCATAAAACTCAACAACGGCGTAGAGATGCCGCAGATGGGCTACGGAGTGTTTCAAGTAAGCCCCCAAGAATGTGAAAGATGCGTTTTGGACGCGCTTTCGGTAGGTTACAGAATGATTGACACCGCACAGATCTATCAAAATGAGGAGGGCGTGGGCAATGCTGTCAAAAAAAGCGGAATCAGCCGCGACGAAATCTTCCTCGTGTCAAAAATTTGGTTCACCAACTACGAGTACGCCGCCGCCAAAAAGAGCATCGACGAGAGCCTCCGCAAACTTCAAACCGAGTACATCGACCTGATGTTGCTCCACCAGCCCTACGGCGACCGCTACGGCGCATACCGTGCTTTGGAAGAGGCATACAAAGAGGGCAAGCTGCGTGCAATCGGCGTGTCGAATTTCTATCCCGACCATTTCATCGACCTATGCGCACATTTTGACGTTGTGCCGGCCGTCAACCAAATCGAGACCCACGTGTTCCAACAGCAAATCGAGAGCCGCAAGTACATGGACGAACTCGGCATTGCGCACATGTCGTGGGGACCGTTGGCAGAGGGCAAAAACGGTTTCTTCACCAACGAAACGCTCATCAAGATTGGCGAAAAATACGGCAAGACAGGCCCGCAAGTTGCGATCCGCTACCTCCTCGACCGTGGAGTAATCATCATTCCAAAATCGAGCCGCAAGGAGCGCATGGCAGAAAACCAGAACATCTTTGATTTCAAACTCTCGCAAGATGATATGGACGCAATCCTCAAACTCGACACCGGCGCACCCGTGATAATGCCCAGCCACCACAACCCAGAGATTGTCAAGTGGTTTATGGGGATGGTGAAGAAGTGATTTAGGAACGACTGTTAATGAACAAACAGCCAACCTCGCACTGACTGAGGTTGGCGGTTTTTTTTAGCGAATGTGATTACCACACTTCACTAATCAGTCGTTTCTTTTAAAACATTCTACACGTTACAAACAACCAGAATACGGCAAGCCTTTAATGTAATCTTCCATCCATTGCCAGTCGGGTTCATACTCGCCTTGGGCATTTTTTGTGGCGGGGAGTTTGATCCTAATGGCTTTTGTATCACCGACACGACACTGACGACCGTAAGTCCATCTAAAATTTTCGTTAAAATCAATTACAGAGGCAAGAAACAATCCGATATATGGATTTATTTTGTGTCGTTTGCAAGTAATTATGTTGACATCGCTTGTGGCACAAAACGGTTTCGGTTGATAAAACGACGTACATCCAACTTTTTCTGTTGTAACAACATTTCCTTCAAACTCAGCATCTAAGTCGATTTTATTTCCAACTCCGTTGTTTACCGCAGTGGCACTTAGATATGGCGTGTTTCCATTTGAGTATTCAGAAGGATAATGATATTTTCCTGCGGCTACGCTGAATAGAGAATTTTTTGTTCCGTCATCAATCGTAAACCATTGCCACTCTTTTGTTTTCAGTTGCAATTTGTTGGGTGACAGTGGCGTTGTATCAAAATTCCTTTGCCATACTTTTTTTGTTTTATGTGGCAATTTAGGAATCAAAGTGTTTTGTACATAGTTTTCTATCCATTGCCAATCGGGATTTTCTGTTTTATCAATGGGAAGTTTTATTTTGGAAACTTGCATTAATTCCTTGTCCCATTTTCTACCATAATTGAATCGGTATTTTTCTTTATTAATTATTGTAGTGAGAAAAAGAGCCGAAAATGGTGTCATTTCAAATTTCGGGTACAACACATTTACATCATCAGTAGCCCAAAACATTTTTGTTTGATAGTATGCCTCTGCAATCGAACCGTTGTACGACACGGTTATAGTATTTGCAGAATGTAAATGCTCACTATTTGAGACTCTCGCAGTAATACCATTATTAGAATCTGTTGCGCCTATGTAAGGAATATCTCCGTCTACCATATCAGCCTTTGTTAGTCGCTTACCTTTTTTGATTTCAAATATTTGGTCATATCTGAACCATTTCCAAGCTTTCGTTTCCATAATTAGACCTCCTCGTTTTGAACCAAAAATGCTGCATAATCTCTCATTTTGCGGATAAAATCATCATCGCAAAGTGTTGAATAATCTGTTTCCATGTAGGCTTCTGCGCACCATTCTTCGTTGGCTTCAACGTGGCGGCAAACTGATTTACCTGCCATCGTTGTGCGATGTTCATATAAGTCAAGCCATTCTTCTTCAATTGATTTCCATTTGTCGCGAACATCTACACGACCGACACCTTTACGCTTTTCAAAACCGTCGTCTTTGAAGTACCCGAAAAATGTTTCTTTCCCATTTTTGTGTGGCTTGCCCAAGTCGAATACCATACAACAAGCCACGGCACTTGCTCCGGGATAGAACATTTCGGCAGGGAACGAAAAAACAGCATCAAGCGTGTGCTTTTCGAGCATCTTTTGTTTGAAGTTGCCAATCACGCCATCGGTTTGTATGGCGCACGCCATTGGCAGCAATGTAAGCAAGCGTCCGCGATTGACTTTCCCTGCCACAAATTCCACAAAACAAAGTCCTTTTGATGGGTCTGTGCTTGTTTTTCTCCATGTTTTAGCAAAGTTTTCTGGTACTTGATTTTTCGAAGCATTATATGGAGGATTCATTAGTACCACATCGGCATTGGCTTGTTGAATCCAATCTCCTTTTTCAAAACACGAACCACAGCGGATATTGGAATTTCCGTCGCCGTGAATGAGCATATTGGTTGTGGAAAGTCCATATACGTTTTTGTCGAACTCAATGCCGTAGATTTGATGCTTCTTGATTTCGTTGCGTTCCGCATCGGTTTCGCAATCGTTGAGAGCCTGTGTCATTGCCTGCACGAGGAATGTTCCGGAACCACACGTGGGGTCTAAAATGCGCGATGTCTTATATATTCCTGCCACGGTTGCCATAAAGTGCGCAATATGATTTGGCGTAAACGCTTGATTCTTATCTTCTCGGGCAACGTATTTGTTGAATGTGGTGAAGAAATAGCTCAAAATGTCATGGCCTTCACGGCTTGCCTCATTGATGTAGGGCTCAATGTTTTCTTCGATATATTCAAGTAGTTTTTCAAAGTTTTCTGACTTGATTTTCTCCACATTTTGGTCTTTCAAAATGTTTTCGTGCAGAATTACGATTTTGTCGGCTTTGTCAACGCTACCTTCCAACAAAGTACCAAGAACCTCTTTTATTCCGGCAATTATTTGGCTTGTAGTCAAACCTTTATAGGTCAGTCCGTTTTTTAATGCTAATAGACATGTTCCTACAAACTGGCTCCGAAGTTTTTCAGCAATGCCGTTGTCGTGAAGTAGGCGGTTGAGTTTCGATGTGTTTTCAAGAACCGCTGTTTTGTCGTTGATATTCTTGGGCTTGAAATAATCGACATATTCTTCAAACGATTTCAGTTTTTTGTCGTCAAGTTCTGTTTCCTTGCCGTCAACAATCTTCCATACTTTTATTTTGTCGTCATTGGTGTTGGCGAGAATGGCGACAATTTTTATTGTTGACGACAACCGACGTTCAAGAGCGACATAATCAAACAGTTGTTGCTTGTCGTTCGTCTTAAACTTCTGCTTAGTTTCGATAAGAACAGCCGTTTTCGATTTTTCGTCATAAAAACGGATGTCAAGAAACTTGTGTCCTTGTATGTTTTCGTTCAAAGCCTTTGCGTAGCTAAATTCACCATTTTCCAGATTTGCCGAAAGGTGCTTTCTACCTACGCAATCAATCATTTCTATTCGTTGCATCTTTCAAGAGTTTTTTTGCTTTAAACTCTTGAATCCCAACAAGCATAAAAAAAGCGTGTAGCCGTTTTCTTAACTTCTCTCTGTTATGCTTATCAAATCCGAAGGCTCTGGTAAAACCGTTGACACTAATAAGCACGAAAACGGCTCACGCGTATAGCGTGAACCTTAATCGCCAGCTTATTCTCGTGTCGTTAAAATTTACCAGATTTTTCGGAATGAGAATAAGAGCGTAAAGCTCAATGATTTATAATATGTTAGTTATACTTTTTTTTACTTCATTCAATACTGTTTTTATTGTTAGTATTCAACTTGTTATGTTGTAATTGAAACAACATTTTTTGTTGTTCAATTTCTCTTCGGAGTTCCTCCTCGGTGGGCAAGTACAATTTATATTTGCTTGCAAACAACTGTTCACTGCCATTTAAAACTGAATATCGGGCTATATCTTCATCAGTCTCACTACAGAGAACAATACCTATTGTTGGATTATTTCCTTCACTTTGTTTCAATTCGTCGAACATACGCACGTACATATCCATCTGCCCGACATCTTGATGTTTTATTTTTCCAATTTTCAGATCTATTAGTACATAACACTTTAACACGATGTTGTAAAAAACCAAATCTATAAAATAATCTTGAGATGCGGTGCGAATCAATTGTTGGCGTCCTACGAAGGCAAATCCTCTTCCCATTTCCATGATAAATTCTTGCAAATGAGCTATAATAGAACTTTCTAAGTCCGATTCGCTATAACTTTCATCTTTCTTGAATCCCAAGAATTCTGCAATTATTGGACTTTTCAAAAGTTCCGATTTGTTTATTTCGCCATCTGCAGCTGAAGAAGGAAGCTGTGGTTGTCTGAAATGTCTCTCATAAAATTGAGTAGATATATTTCTATCTAATGTTCTTACGCTCCAATTCTCTTTTGCTGATGTTTCCAAATACCAGCGTATTGCAACATCGTCATTCAGACGTAAAGTTCTGAAAATATGAGTCCAAGTCAGATTTGGAAATCGCGATTTCCAAATCTTGATGTCAGGAACTACGAGATAAAATTGGCGAAATGAGCGTAAATATCTACCGCTGAATCCCTTTCCATACGCAATCGTCAATTCTTTCGACAAGATTTCAATTAGCCGTTTGCCATATTCGGCACGTTCCTTTCCGTTTTGTTCCTGCTGCACAATGCGTTTGCCGATGTGCCAATAGGTCTCAATCATAACGGCATTTACCGCTCCGTATGCCGCACGTCGCCCCTGTTCAACGATTTTCTTTATGTCGTTGACAAATGATGCTTCCGTTATATTTGACAGTTCTTTTGACATTGCAAACCGTTTGTTTCATAAAAACAAAACTTTTGACACCGCAAATTTACAAAGAAATCCGTAGTCTTCCGTGTTTTTTTATGTTAAGTTTTTGAAAGGATTGATGGTTTTATAATCGCACCTTAACTCACTCTTTCTTCAAAATGTATAAATTTAACCGTAAAAAGTGAAACTTCCGTCCCGAAAAATCGACGTATATTTGCATCGTAATTAATTAAAAAAGTACAAGAAAATGAACAAGTTAAAAGTCTTTATATTGTCTGTGTTGGCAGTGATTTTTGGAAGTTGCTCTAATGCACAGGACAACAAAAAAAACGTGTCTAACTCTAATTCTGAAAATATGGAAGGGAAAAAAGTTCTCGTTGCCTACTTCTCGTGGAGCGGCAACACAAAAAGTGTGGCGGAATACATCGCCGCAAACCGCACCGCCGACAAGGAACTTTTCATCGTCCCCGGTGCAACCCACATCCGAACTTATTTCGTTGAGGAATATGTCAGCCAGATTTCCGCAAAAATTTAGAAATTCTTCACATAAAAATTGTAACAATATGACTACCAAATCTTTAATTCCAATCCTTGCCGCCGCTGTGATGTTGTCGTCGTGCGGCAATAGCCCTCAGCAATGCGCAAGCACGCAGAATGGCATCGTAATCGAAAAACAGAGGCTTTTGTCGCTAAGTTTCAGCATGCCAAGTACCGTGAAAATGGCTCTGGCTGAATTATCGAAATTTTCGACAAAAAAATTTTGATATTTCTTTGAAATTTTGTAATTTTGTCTGGCAGCATGATTTTTTTTTGACACTTAAATATACTGATTTTCAGTGTATTTACAAAATTTTTGCTGCCTTTTTTTATTGATTTTTAATCACTTAAATCACTTGCGAAAGTTTAGTTAAAATAATAATACTGAAATGAAGATAGAACTATTTTCTAACGAAGATTTTGCTAAAGCCTTTCCTTTGGCAGCAGGCGCATGGGGCGAATTTTATGCCGATGAACGGCATTGGA
>ODAI012395697.1_pt1 | contig 19985 bp, 24 predicted proteins | sample 1539321 | NCBI WGS metagenome assembly ODAI01 (sample SAMN02144231, study PRJEB22623) | gut metagenome | biome: sheep rumen | host: Ovis aries | place: New Zealand
ATTTTTCTCTCCTCCTAATTTCAAATCATATATATGGAACCCGTTCCATATCCCCTCAATAAAAAACGCAGCCCGGTCCTGCGTCATTATATTATTATATGGAACCCGTTCCATATTTTCTATGCTTATAAAATACACCAATCCATTATGGTATGTCAAATATTTTTACTTAATATTTTGCTCAAATACTCCACAAAAAAATACTCCCCATTTTATGCATTATGCTCTCATAAATGGGGATTTCCAATATTCTACTCGTGTAATTCAAGAGGAAGCCCATCAGGGTCAAAGAAAATATTCCATACCTCTGCTTTAAGGCTCTTTTTCTTCTTCCTTCTTCCCATGAGCTTCTAGTTCCTTCTCTATCCAAGTCATGATTACATCTACCAAATATTCCTGTTGGATTTTGCTTAGCTCTTTTCCTGGTTGTATTTTGTGCCATTTCCTGATGCACTCTCTGCAGCAAGTAGCTGTTGCATGTTGTGCTATGAATACAGGATGTCCTTTTGTTGGAGTCTGTTTACCATCATTTGGAATTACTGCAGGAGCCTCTCTTTTGGCTATAAAATCTGCAGCATGTTCGCGGATGGTATCAAGTCCTTTTTCTTCTATATAGTCTATATCTTTTTGTTTAAGATGAAAACTTGTCCTAAATTTAGAATTGCCCAGCCGTGTAAACAGCTGAGCAAACCACTCTTCTCTTGTCATTTAAAAATTACTTCCGTTCCAACCCCAATCATTTACTGGATGATAGGTTACATATTTTTATGCCTTATGATTTGTTCCATTTAGTGATTCCCATAACTGTTGAATTTTATCCACGTAATTTTCTAAATCATGATAGATACCTAATATATATACTGTTTCATCATCATACTTATAAATTATCTTGTAATTCATGCCGTGTAAAACCGCCTCATGATAGGTTAAGGCTGCTAAAAATGGGTCATCACTAACTGGATATATACCAGGATTATCTTCTATTTCATCATAAATCTTTTCAACCTCATCTAATAGATGGGAAGCTGCTTGTTCATTTTTGAATTTTCGCAATATATAATTGACGCAGTTTTCAAGAAGCTTATCCATCTCATCGGTAACAATTAAATTATAAGCCATATTTGCTCCTTAGCTTACCTAGAGATTCTTTTGCGTCATGTGTTTTTCCCTCGGCTATTTGTTTTTCAGAAGTAAGTAAACTTTGATACATTTTTAAGGCATCTGAAACACCTTGAAATGTTTCCATGCTCATTAAAACCATGTCACCGTATCCATTTTTTGTAACATAAATTGGCTCATCTACACTATGAGCTAGTTCTGATACTTCTGATGTATTTTTTAAATCTTTAATTGGTATTATCTGCGGCATAGTTACACCTCCACTATATTATGGGATAATTATACCATAAAAAGTACATCTTGAACATAGGCACAACATATTACTTTTCTAGCACTGCCCATTTCTCTTCTCTCGAATGGGCTTTGTGGCTTTGGGATTTGTGATGCTACGGCAATATGCTATGAATAGTTACTTCTTACCGTAATATTTCGCTGAATTTGGACTGATTTTCTATTACTTATTTTAGTTTACTTTTGTTAATTAAAGTGTATGCCACCATATTTCAAATACGTTGCCAAGTTACGCCACACTGTCTGAAGACATTACATCACAAATTCATATTCTCACTATTTTCACGTAATAAGCCATATGAACAAGATATATAGGCTGTTTTATATTGTTGATTCTCAGCCTATAATAGCATTAGTTCTATCTTACAGGCTGAAAATCAACAACGATTGTTATCAACTATATAGATATATTCATTATTTTAACTATTCTTTCACAATATTGTTGAACGATAGTCACATTTGTGACCACTGTATTTGCTAACCTGGCAGCTGAACACAATTCACCGCAACTATAGCTAGCATAATAATTCCTGCACCCATAAAGGAAATCATAAAAATATTTCCTACCAACTTCATATCTTTATCCTGCGAGTTGTTTTTGCTTACTGAAAATACCCTTCCCAAAGCAAATCCCAGAACTGTAAAGAAAAGCCCCATAAGCAACAGGAATAGGTAGCCTTCATCAAATTTAAATATTAGATAGTGGGAGTTTATATAATAAAAAGCGATTGCTGCAACCACTACTGCCCATACTGCTCCCATTATTCTTACAACCCGCAGTGACCTTTTGGCAGCATCTTCTGTGTCTCCGTCTGCGCAGGCTATATCATCATTCAATATGTTTTTGCTATTGATTCCCACATTTACCAATATGTAAAGCCACACTCCCGCCACTATAACAACGGGCACTATGAAAAATAAATCAAACATCTTCTCCCCCCTGTTTTTGGAAACTGCTTTTATGCAAATATCTTCTTCATTTCTTTCCTTCCGACACGCGAATTTCGAGATTCTTCCATTCTGCGTGTCTATTTTCACTATCTCTGTTGAACGATAGTAACATTTGTGACCCCTGTATTTGTAAAACTGTCATTATGTATACCCCTACCTATACTTCCTTTGAATATATACTGCCCCCATTATTTTGTCATATTTTTCTATTTGCACATATTCGTAAATACTCGCTCAAATCAGTTTTAGTATGTCACAAAATAAACATGCCAAAATTATGAGACCTGCATTAATTCATCTTCTTTAATTAGTCGATCCACAAGTTCTCGAACCTTATCATAATTATTCATATATTGTTTCCTCTATTCTATTAAGTAAAGATGTAAGGCTTTCATTTATATTTTCTACATCTACAAAGAAAACATGTACATTTGTTAACCCATCTTTTCCGTCAGATGTAAACCTAATTGGCTCATGACCTCGCATTTCTTTGTTCTCGGGATATAGCAGCCATATTTCAGAAGTGTCATACTTTTTAGAATAGGCATACATTTGATACATATCTTGCGAGGAGATACCATAGTTTTTGTATTCGTTATTGATTAGACTTTTCCATTTAGTATCTAGAATTATTCTTTTGTTACCACGTGAAATCACGATGTCCGGTCTTAAATGAAATTGTCGTCTAGGCTCATTAAATAGATAATATCCAGAATCTTGACTCTTAACATTCCATCCATATGGTGAAAAAACCTTTTTCATCTTTTGAGCCACATAACTTTCAAAAACCTTTTCCATCGGAAATAACAGTGCTCTTGAAGTAGTATCCCCTGAAAATGTCGAAAAGCTCTTATTTAATAAAAATACTTTCGACCATGGCATCAGCATTTCATAGTCCTTAGTATTTCTATCAATGTGTACTGAAGCAAAGTCTTTTTCATAATTCACGGATGTATCAATCATCTCAAATGCAGTCAATAACTGTCTTATTTCTTTGCTATTTTCAGCACTACTAGTTATCCTTGAAAGTTTCAAAAGTGTTGCCTTAACAAGCTTGTTTTCAGCTCGATTAGGGTTAAACTCATCAAAAGATACATAAAACTTTTCTTTGTGCACCATGTTTGTCTTGATATGTTTGTTAATTAAAAGTTTCCCCTTGTAAAAATTAAGATTGTCTTCTCTTGTAATATATGAAGATTTCAATCCATGTTTTACCAGTTGACGCACTTCTTGAAGATACATATTGATAAAAATCTCATAGAGATTCATCCTATCAATTTTAAGGCTTGCATTATTGAATATTTTACTAGGAAAGTCTTTCATGCTTCTAAGCATGTTTAAAAAGACTTTTTTGGTTTTGACATTACATTCGTCCTCTTGATCAATAAAATCAATTTTGGGAAGGACTTGCACCTGATATCCATTCTTCATTTGGATTAACCCTACATAGTTTTTTATGGATACCACATCACCAATATTTCTTCTATAGCTTATATTCATTAAATCCAATGCATCCGCATTATCTTCATCACCTGCAAACCCATGGATAAATTCTATTAGTTCTCCAAAGACTGGTTCTTGCAAATATTTATATTTATCATCATCTTTATAATCTGCATTTCCAGTTATGGAATCAAATTCCTTTACCTCTAGCAATTTACTCATACATAATCACCATATCCTACAAGTCTCTTGCAATAGTTTTATATGCTTCAATATTCATAAAGGCATCATGATTAATCTCATATTTTACTTCTTGCTCATCCACAATATCTTCCACATTGCCCATGAAAAGTTCCTTTAACTTAATGGTTTTATTAACAACAAATTTCAAGCTATCATCTTGTTTTGCATTATCTCCAAGCACAAGCTGAATTTTTTGATAATCTTCATAAAAATATTCCTGTAACAATGGAATTACGTTCTTTTCGAAAATGGACGCTAGCTTTTCAATTGATTGATTATTATGTAAGCCTGTAAAGAAAGCATGACCTATGGTGTGTTCTCTATCGAAAAGAAATGTTATTCTTTCATTAATGGCATCAAGCATGTTTGCTACATTAAGAGTTGTTCCATCTATATTAATAGTGTCTATCCCCATATCTCTTAGTACATCTGAATTAGGCATCATCTCAATAAAGCTAAATCTTCTGCGTAATGCTGTATCTAGCAGCGAAATTGAGCGGTCTGCAGTATTCATAGTGCCTAAAATATATACATTATTAGGTACACTAAATTCATCGCCAGAGTATGGTAATGTACAATTAGTAGCCTCAGACTCACCAGCACGTTTAGTATTTTCAATTAGGGTAATTAGTTCGCCAAATATTTTTGAAATATTGCCTCTGTTAATCTCATCTATTACAAATACACATGGTTTTGCTTCACTATCTGAAACACCTGGAATAAGTTTTACTAAATCAGCTACCAACATATGCTTAATTTGAGCAATTTCATAGTTAGGTAAATACTTGCCATTATTAATATCCTTCACATTTACAGGCTCAGCTAGTGTATGCCATAACACTTCTCTATCCCAAGCTCCTTCGTCCTCATTATATTCAGGATTTCCCGTAACTTCTCCTATTGCATCAATCAGCTCTCCTTTCCCTGCATATGAAATAATAAAATCTCCAATTTTCATTTTGTCTACAAATCTATCGATAAACCATGCATCATTATCTCTATCATTTGAACGCTTAAACAAAAGATGGCCATCCTCAAAACAATACTGTTTATCAGCGAGTCGAACAAACCATATTAATGCATCTGGAGCAACATTCATAGCTGAAGGAATGGAAGCTCTCTCACAAAAGCTCTTAAACACACCTGATTCAATTTTATAACCAAGATTAAAATTAGAGTCATCCATCACTGGTTTTATACCTTCAATAAATTCTTCGTATCCATACGACTGATGAAATGTTGTGAAAGCTATTTGACCAGCGTCTTTATACTGCTCATACCTTTCTTTTACAACGTCGTAATTCTCAGATTTCACTTCTTCTAGAGATTTTCCTTCAATAATAGCAACTGCATAATTAACTGTATTGTATGTCTTACCTGTTCCCGGAGGTCCATATAAAATTGTATTATTATCAAATATAGTATTTTCCATATCTTGACCCTCCTCAGGTGTTTCATCATCAGAATTTTCCCATGCCATCATGTCGAGTATTCTATAATTTTTGAAACTAAAGTGTTCATCCCTAAATGCTTTTATGATTCGACAATTACTAATATATGTAGTGCTATCCTTAGGTCTTATCAAGTTTAGCCCAAGTGCGCTATATACAGTGCCATTTCCAGAATTTTCATTCAAAATTGGAAATACAAAAGGTTTTAAGCAATGTAAAATAACAGAAGCCGATGCTGCCTGTATTCCTTTTATTGGCTTATCCAATACCGTTGCTACAATGTCAAATATTTCATTTTCCTCTTCAAGTGGTTCTATTTCTGTCAACATCTTTATAAATGCCTGTGCATCATCATCAGTAACGTCACTAAATGAATAAAAGCCTGTTCCAAACATTCCAACTGTAGGCTTTACATCGCTCTCTCTATTCTCATACTTCTTATGGCATGAATTATCCCATACTTTATCTAGAACTAAGCATACACGCTTTTGTTCATCTGCAGAAAGAGAACTCTTTTCTATATACTCTTTTTTCTTTTCGATATTTAATTTCCAAGTGCCTAGTGCCATTGCATAAATAGCGTTCAAATCCAAATATGTATAAGTGCCAAATCTTCCATTAGTTCTATAAGCATCAACACATACACGCATTAATTCATAGCTACCATCATGTTCATCAGGACTCATTTCCTTCTTTTTATACAGTTCATCCAAAAACTGTTCTTTATTCATTTACAACCCTCCCCTCGCAATATTTAATATTTGATAAGCTGCCCGCAATCAGGGCAACGTTCTGCTCTTTTAAATTTTGTATCACACCTCGGACATATTACAATAAATCCGTCTGCCGACTCTCCCTTTGGTGCTATAGGCGTATTAATATCTGACGTAGCTGCTAAACAATCATTAATAAATTTAAAAAACTGTACTTCACTGTAAAAGATAATTCTCGTTTCACCATGATTTGCCTTCCATTCTTCGTCATCAATCTCATCTATCTTAGATTCATATTTCATATAGAAGGGACAGTGTTTGCCTATCCACCAATAAATCTTATCTCGTGATACAGTTATTTCTGAACGATATTCCAGTCCTGGGTCGTGATCGTGACCATAATGCATTTTTGCAATCATTCGATTCTTCTTGCCGTTCCATGGCTTTGAATATGCAGTCACATCAAATTTCTTTGCAGCCTGCATAATTTTCTCTGCCATCTCATCGTTTGTTCTAAAATCCATAAATCATTTATCCTTTCTATACTTTTATTAATTGCCCACACTCTGGACATCTAGGCGCATCCACAAATGTATTATGGCACCTAGGACAAACAATATGTCTTTGGTCTGCTTTAACAATTACCTTTTCTGGATTGGCAGGAATATTTATATCCTCCGGCAGCACCTTGCTAATATCCTCTTTTAAAAATAACTTTACTGGATCTGCCTCGCCTCTTTTGTACAAATCATTTACATCTCGCCCAATATATTTCTGTCTAAATGATTCATCTGCAACACTTCCAAAGAATCCAATTCTTCCTTTTTCTAATTCTGCATCAAACGGAATAGTCTCTCGATTCAATTCGTAAGCAGGTACCCACCTATCAACTTTATATACTTCTTTTACAATACCAAATGAAACAGCTAACACATACTCTGCTTTCTGAACGCTTTCAAGTTTTCTTTTCCAGCATCCGCGAGTTATATCATAGAGCTCCAAAGCTGACAGTCCATCATTGTATGATTTGTTAATTTTTATAATAGCTATGTTTTCCGTTAAATCTTCTCTTTTTATAGCCTCCATATTACTAACCTCCATCAATACTTAATAAGCTGAACACAATCGGGGCATCTATCTGCATGTTTAAACTTTCCTTCACATCTTGGGCAAATAACAATAAAACCATATTCTTACTGCTTGATAATTACTATATCATCAAAATATCCTTTCAACGGGGTTCTTTCCTCCATTGAAAACATATTTTTCCTTAAAAGAACCTTTTTCACATACCGTTGTGATTATATGATTTTCATCATCAACATCTATAACGAAACACATTTCTGTTTCTGGAAACGTAACGACAAGCCAATCTATGGCTTTTCTCAACCTTTTAGAAATCTTTTGCGTATCGTGCTTATAACAAGTATCTTCATATTTTACTCGTTCAAGCTGTGGCCAAATATATTTGGCTAAAGCTATATTTGCATCTTCAACCGTCTCAACTAACACAGCTTCATAATATTTTGAATTTCTATCTCTTGAAAACCTTTTATTTTCTTGTTTCAATTTTTGCAAAAACTCATCTATATTGTTAACATCATCTATAGGATAATATCCTTTAGTTTGCTTATGAAGTGTATCTTTGATTTCAACAATTCCTTGCATATTGTATTTCCCTCTCCTTAATCCCAATTTGCTATTTAATAATCTTTTTTTGATATTAACATCCTAGCATTATGCCGTGTCCATAAATGGGATACTTTATTTTTACCAAATTCTTACAAGATTCCTTATACTCCATCAGTATAATCATACGTCAAAATCGTGAAAGTTTTGTCACTAGAACCTAATTCATTTCAACAGGTTTCCATACAAAAAAATACAATCCTTCAAGGCATCCTCAAAGCATTGTATTTTTTAGTGTTATCCATATTTCATTTTTGATTTTTTCAGAAGCCTCGTTCACACTTTGGCACCAAAAGTTCATGAAAATTTTCACCACCTGGTTAAATGGGCAAATTATCCAATACTTGTATTATTATGATTTAACAAAAGTGCCTTTCACCCAAAATCCCTTTTTGAGTTTTAATATTCCTCCGGCCAAACATCTCCAACATCTAATCCTTTATTTGTAAGCCACTCGTCTTCAACAGTTACGTAAGTTTCATTACCATCTTCATCTACAAGTGTTACTGATACAGTAGGCTTTTGGCTACCTGTTTCTTCGCAGCCAAAGTCCCCATCAAAAATATGTTTAATTGTTTTCATAATAATTCCTTTAAATTATCTCTTATTATGTTAGCTAAATTCAGGTTATCCTTTGGTTCAATTATTCTGTAATGCATCTAAACCTCATCCCACACTTATATATACTTCCACTCCCCGAACCCGCAGTTCTGAGCGGACTTATAAACCGGAAGAATCACTGCCTCCAGTTCCTTTTCAAATCGTTCGTATTCAATATCAGATTCGTATATACGATATCTTAATCTATCATCATTGAAATGCTTCTTCGCGCATTTTTCAAACTCTTTATGCACCACATCATGCTCGCGCATCATCCTGCATAACTGGTACTCTAGCATTGCCAGTCGTTTAAAATATGTGTTCCAGTCTGGCAAATTATTGGTCTTGGAACTGTTGATGCTTTTCGTGGTAGGATTCAAGTTCCACATCTCATCATGCGCCACATACGACCAAGGCACAAAATGATCTATAGAAATATCCTTCGCAGTAAGAATGGTCTCGCCATAAATCTCCTTCATTGGCTCTGGAGATACCGTCAAAATCAGCTTCCAGTATTTCTTAACATCATCCCTCCCAATAGATTCGTTCTTTAAAAGCTCCTCTATGGATTTGTCCGCCTGATATTCTGCCTACAGCTTCTGCTCCAACAATCAATGCTTCTTCATGGCGCGACCTTCTTTGAGATAATGACTAATCACCTAAAAATTGTATCTCTTAATCTCACAATTTTTGATTCCACAAGATGAAAACTCTTCGTTAGTCATTTCTCTAAAGTAGGATTCCACCATTCTTGTGATTCCATTATGGGCCACCAAGATCACTTCTCTATCTCCTGCCTTGATATCATCTATAAGATTATATATTCTCTGGGCCAGATGTAGCATGGATTCACCGGTTCCAAATCTGCTTGCCATATCTTTTTTGGCCTCATGAAATTCTGCGCCATCTCTAGGAGTAGATTCGTATCTACCAAAATTCTGCTCTTTAAGTCTTGGCTCTATTTCCATAGGAATTCCTGTAATCTCCGAGATATGTCTTGCAGTTTCTTTCGCTCTAACAAGAGGTGATGCAAGGATTACATCTGCAGTAATGCCTTGTTCTAATATCTTCTTTCCTGTTTCTATTGCTTGCTCATGTCCTCTTTCTGTAAGCTCAATATCTGTTGCTCCACAGATTTTATTTTCTACATTCCAAACGGTTTCACCGTGTCTAATAAAATAAAAATGATCCATATTTATGTTTTTTTCCTTTCTATCATCGCTTTTAAGTTTATATGATTGGCTAGAGAAATTCACTTAACTAGAAATTAAGAAAAAGTTAAGTGTAATATGAATTCTTATTTTTCCACTTAAATTCTCCAAAACCTGTTAAGTGTAATATGAATTTCTAAAAATAAACTTAAAAAAATCATTAGAAATTTTCTTGGAGTTAAGTGAATAGGCAGCCTTTCTTAAATAAACTTAACTCAAAAAGAAATCTGTTAAGTGAAAATATTCAAAGCCCCAATAAACTTAACTTTACCTAAAAGTATTTAATCTAAATTAAGTGAAAAATTTTTTCTCTATAATAAACTTAACCGCCTTAGCGATTTTTAAGTGAAAATAAAAATAAGTCAAATTCACTTAATAAATCTTTTCAATTTCTCCATCAATACCATACATTTCTTTAAAAGATGATAAGTCTTCCTGATTCCGTATAAGCATTATTTCTTCAAACAATCCCGTATTAATGTCTTTAAAACCTGCTACTTGTTCGCCATTGCAAATGCTGGCTTTGATTACAGGTTTCTTTGCGGTTTTATCATACTTTTTCTTTTCAATCCTTTTTCTGAAAAACATGTGCTACCTCTCGATTATCTTTTTCATTCTATGCTTCTGTAGGATACTATTTCTATCCCTGCTTTCTGCATTTCAGGAAGCTCTTTTAAAAAGAATTTATCATTAGTTGCCGCAACAGAATCTAGGTAAAGCTTAACTTTATATCCTCTTTTTTTAGCATCCATGGCGCTCCTGGCTACACAGCATCTACCATCAACACCAATCATATTGATAGTATCTACCTTAAGTTGTTCTATGAACTGGACAAACTCTTCCGAAGAAAAAGCACTTGGACATCTTTTAGCAAATACAAATTCAGATACTACATCAAGACCTTCTGCCAGTACATACTTATCTTCATTCTCAGGCTTGCCTACATTTTTCACATAGACTACCGACATATCTGAAGCAACAGCCTTTTGAATACGCAGGTTAACTCTCTCAAGCAAGCTTGGCTCGTAGCTGTTCATATATTTTTGTTGCATATCAATTACAAGAAGAATTTCATTAGCCCCCTTAGGCATAAAAATACCCCTCCGTATATACGAATTAACTTAAGTTAAGCATATCACAGAAGGGTATAATATTGTACTATATTATTAGCAGACATCTTCTAATGTAAAAACAGGTCCTTTTTCTTATACTCCTCTCTCCTATCCATAAAAAACTTATAGTAGGTCTACACATCTCATAGATAAATTTTATAATTTGTTCGATTTACAAGAATGCATGTTCGGGTGTATTATCTTCTTACAAGCAAACATATTTTCGGAATTTTTGTTCGCTTATTATAAAGGAGGTAAGAGATATGGAACTTAATAATACAATCATAGCAGTAGATTTTGATGATACATTATGTTTTTCAAATTGGCCTAGCCTTGGCGCACCTAATCTTCCGCTAATCAATTATCTGCAAAAACAAAAAAGCGCTGGCAGCAAAATAATCTTATGGACCTGCAGGGCCGGTAAACCTTTAGAAGATGCCATCGAATGGTGCAAACACTATGGTCTTTTCTTTGATGCCATAAATGATAATCTTCCAGAAATAGTAGAGCTTTACGGAAACAACAGCAGAAAAATCACTTGCGACATATATATTGATGATAGAAACATGAAGCTGGACGAAATGATATGATAGCAGATAAATACAAAAAAGTGTATGAAAAAGGCAAGCCTGCTCATGCACCTTTTGATGATTTTTCCATCAAACATCCACCAATGGAGTTAACCAGACGTGCCAAAATATTCAGTCCCTTCGATGCACTAAAAGGATTCAATGACGAAATCGAAGATACCGAGCTGTCTTTTGAAACTAACTATTCTGACTTAGAACATATACCTGCAGAAGAATACCCATAGGAGAATGCCATGTGTACAAGATATGCCCTTGATATAACTCAACCAGAACTGAAAGAAATAATAGATATTGCAAAAAACTCTGCCCTCACGACCAAATTTGTGGACACTCATGCCAGACCTCTCACTACAGATGGTGAAGTCCGCCCTACAGACATAGTCCCAGTAATCGCGCCTAATTCTAAAGGAGAAAAATGCGTATTTCCTATGCAGTGGGGATTCACCGCCAGAGATAATAAGAGAACCTTATTCAACGCAAGACTGGAAACCGCCAGCGAAAAACCTACATTCAAATCTTCCTGGCAGTCACACCGCTGCATCATCCCTGCTTCCCACTACTACGAGTGGGAGCACTTCAAAAGCCCTGATGGAAAGGTAAAGACTGGGGACAAATACGCCATTCAGCCAACTGGCTGCGCCACTACCTGGCTATGTGGTTTGTATCGCATCGAAGATGGCTATCCTGTCTTCGTAGTCCTCACTAAAGAACCCACTGAAGACCTAGCCAAAATCCACGATAGAATGCCACTTATGCTCCCTAAAGAAAAAATAAATGATTGGATTAATCCATCCTCAAATCCAGCAGACTTGATACAATTTGCCTTATCAGACACCGTTGCTGAACCTGTAAATTAGCATTCCTTTTGGTTATTCTTGTTCCAAGTTACAGCTACATTAAAAACACCTGTCAAACTCCGCCTGCGCCGATATTCAAAACATAATTTATGCAAAAACTAAATAAATAACCACTGAAACAACTGTACTTGTTAATCCTATCATTGCTTCAAAGGCAATCAATTTCATTCGCTCAGAGATATTCATATTCACTGCGCCACCAGTTGCATGGAAGAATGAACCATGTGGAAGTGAATCGATAACTGTCGCACCTGCGTGAATCATCGCACCTGAAGCTAAAGCATCAACTCCCTCGGCTGTAAGAACAGATGAGAATGTCTGAGATGCAACTGTTGCACCAGCTGTAGTAGATGCTGTAGCCCCCGCCATCAAAATACCTGCAATAGGAGCAAGCAAGAATGCTGGCATGTTAAACATGTTCAGTAAGGTAACAACATCTTGCTGCAATGCAGATGCCTTAATAATTCCGGCGATTGTACCTGTACCTAAAAGAAGGATCGATACACCTGTAACCTTGCTTAAACCAAACTCTGAAAAGCTGCCGAACTGCTTAACATTTCCTGTAGCGATTGTACATACTAATCCACCTATTGGTAAGGCAATCATTGGGTCAATTGCAATATCAGCAATTGGTCTTAACGCCAAAAGAATAATAACCACTGCAGGTCCTACAATAGACTTTAAAAATGATGGCAATTCCTTTGATTCAGCTTTTTCCAAATCTGTATCTAATACTTCCAATCCCTTCTTTTTAGAAAGGAAATTTGCAAGTATAACTGTAATGATTAATGCACAGATGGCTGGAACGATGTTTCTTACCATAAGTGATGTCAAATCAACTCCGAATGACTCTGATACTGCGATAGTGTTAGGGTTTGGAGATATGATATTTCCAGCTTTTCCTCCGCCTATCATGGCAATCAACAACGATTGCTTGTTGTATCCTGCTTCTTTACCGATGGCAAGAGCGATAGGTGCAACTGTGATTACTGAAATATCTATAAAGACGCCTACAGCACAAATAATCATTGTGGCAACGGCAACTGCAAATAAAGCTCGCTTGCTGCCCATTTTTCTGACGATTACCTGGGCGATTTTCTCTGCTGCGCCAGTCTTTATAAGTGCACCAGCTAATATACCGGATGTCATGATTCTAAGCACTGATGTAATCATACTGCCTGCGCCGTCCATCATTGTTGATACCGTAAGCGCCAGGTCTCCGTATGAACCAATAACTCCACCAACCAAAGCTCCAATAATTAAGCTGTATGCTGGGTGAAATTTCTTAACTATCAATATGATTGCAAGAACCATTCCAATTATGGCTCCAATTGTGGTAAATTCGTACATTTCATTCTCTCCTCTATCTTGTCATCAAAAGTCTCATTGCCTGCTCGGCAGCTGCTGACAAATTATATTTTGCATTAACTGTATTCATGGCCTCATCCAATGTAGTAACACCTCTTACGATTGGGAAGAAGGCATCGATTCCGTTTTTATTACATTCAGTTGCTTCTCTTGTTACTCCACCTGCAAAGCCGATTACAGTTTTGTTATATTTCTTTGCTAATTTTGCTACACCGATTGGTGCCTTTCCCATGGCCGTCTGGAAATCAAGCATTCCCTCGCCAGTGATTACGATATCCGCTTCTTTTATGTAATCCTCTAATCTAGTTTCTTCTAAAACTATCTTTATACCAGATTCAAGCTTAGCGTTAGTGAATGTCATAAAGGCAAATCCCATTCCACCTGCAGCGCCTGTTCCAGGATACTTTGGATCAGCGTTTGGATATTTTTCTCTAGCTGTTGCAGCATAGTAATTTAACCATTTATCCATATCCATAATCATGGAAGGTGTTGCGCCCTTCTGTGGACCATAAACTGCACTACATCCTTCTGTACCGCAAAGAGGATTTGTTACGTCGCAGGCAACCATGAATTCGCACTCTTTAAGCTCAGGGATAACATAGTCATCTGTAATTCTTTCTAATTCTTTTAATCCCTTAGCGCCAAATGGAATCTGTTTTCCAGATGCATCTAAAAATCCATAGCCTAAGGCCTGCACCATTCCAACGCCACCATCGTTTGTTGCACTTCCGCCGATTCCCACGATAAATCTGCGGCAGCCCTTACCGATTGCATCTTTAATTACCTCGCCAACGCCGTAGGTTGTAGCATCCAATGGATTTAAATCCTTCTTTTCAACAAGTGTAATGCCCGCAGCTCCACTCATTTCGATGACTGCTGTCATTGATTCTTTTATAATTCCATAAACACAATTAACTGGAGCACCTAATGGTCCCGTTACAAGAACTTCATGTCTTTCACCGTTCATTCCTTCGATAAGGGCCTCTACTGTTCCTTCTCCTCCATCAGCTAGCGGTCTGACAACAACTTCAACATCCCTATTAGCTCTCTTAAATCCTTCAGCAACAGCATAACCTGCTTCAATAGAAGTCATGCTACCCTTAAATGAATCTATGGCAGTTACTACCTTCATAAGTAATCTCCTCTCTCTACGTTCTTTCTTTAATTTAAAAATATTTTACATATAATGTATTTAAATTTAAATGTTACCTGTACCATCTTTACGGATGTTTAGTTTTATATTATGTTATATATAACACTTTTGACAAAAAGAGGAGTCCATTATGATTAATTCCATTTCCAAAATCCTGGCCCAGGAAATCGTAGATACCATCCATGATGTTTGTGGATATAACGTCAATTTCATTAACACCAAGGGTATAATCTATGCTTCCAACGACTATAGTCGCCTGGATACATATCATGAAATAGGCCGTCAGGTAGCTTTGACCGGCGAGACTATCGAAGTTTTATCAGATGAACAATATCCTGGCACCAATAAAGGCATTAATATTCCTATTTATTATCATAAAAGAATTATCGCTGTAGTTGGTATCACTGGAAATCCTGTAGAGGTAAGAAGATTCGCACACTTAGCTGAACGAATCGCCATTTTATTGCTTCATGAGCAAGAGCTAGACATGGTCCATCGAACCTTAGAGGAAAAGAAGCAATATTTGATGCACTCTATTCTTTATTGCGAATTTGATAACCCTGAATATTTTGATGAATGCTTAACCGAATTTAATATAGATAAAACCAAAAATTACCGCATCGTTTCTATCGAAATAAACAACAGATATAATCTTCAAAACAAATCATTAATGGACCAGGATATCGAAACATTATTTAGCCAGATTCAGAATGGATTATATGTATACATTTATCCAAATGAATTTATTGGTCTTATTTGCGATGACACATTTAAACATGATGAATACATCTTAAAAACCTTCGCCAACCTTCACGCCGGAATTGTAAAGACTGCTGTGGGCAAGGCTATGCCTCTGTATAAATGTAATGAATCCTATTCATCCACCAAAATAGCACTACAATCTTTAAACACGATACATAATTTACACCCTGTGGACGACACCTATCCTACCGATTACATTGTGTTTGACGATTTAACAATAGAACTGTTCTTTTCTTCTATTCCTACAAATATAAGAATTGAATTTAATAATAAAGTCATCGGTAACCTGGACGAAAACGACCGCTCTTTTTTAAAAAGCTACTATGACAATGATATGTCTCTTCAAAAAACCGCTGACTCTTTATTCTTACACAAAAACACTGTCCAACAGCGCTTAAATAAAATAATGACAAAAACCAATTATAATCCTCGCAGTTTTAGAGATGCGGTTGTTCTGTATTTAGCTTTATATTGATTTTGACTTAAAAATCCCTCCTCTATGCAACCTCTGTATAAACAGGGCCCTCGTTCGTTATTTTATTATCACTTTATTTCATATATCATTTTCTGGGCAGCTTTCTTTGCTCCCTCAGTCAACAATTTCTCTTTATAAGCTAAATATGCTTCTGCGTCACTTAGCTCCATCTTCCCCTCCCTTAGGGTTTGCCTGATTGCCATATATAAATCGAAATATTCTTCCGCCAGTTGTTCATCGCTTTTCACATTCGCCATTACATCCATAGCTCAAACACCTCCATGTATTTATATTACTATGGTGTTGTGATAAATCCGTTAAACTAGTATATCTCTGATTTGCAACTCTTAATCACTTATGGATGATAGACTTTTAGGGCTTTTCATACTATAATATGAGGGATTTTTTTTAAAATTTTTTGAATAATTAATAAGGAGTAATTATGAAAAAGAGTTGTATTAAATTATATCTGCTAATCTATCTATGGTTAGGAGTTTTTAGTTTGATTTCCTATTTTAATTTATTTTTAGGTGCTTCTAACAACATTGTTATTAATAAGTATTGGCTCCACAATGTTATTATCTGTTTTTTGATTAATGTCTTGGTTTTCAATCTTTTCAAGAAAAAGCTTCCATTAATCATCCTTTCAATAATATCTTTCATTTGGAGCACTATTTCTTATTTTGTATTGCAGCTTCATGGTGGCGCCCTATGCTTCAGCTTGTTTAAGAATTTCAAAACAGCAGTATCTGTAGTAGACAGCTATCACTTATCATTTAGCCTTCGTCTTCTATTTATTATTGTAGTTTTCGCAATTGGCCTAGCAATACTTTTAGTATTCCCTAAAAAATATATAGATGAATACAAATCCCAGAAAATACACGTAGCATTTAAGGTATCATTCCTTGCAATCCTGGCATTCTATTCATATTTTTCTTACACCGTTGCAAATACAAATATGAGCTGGGCCCCATTTTTCATTATCGAAAATCGCGGGTATATGTCATATCTGATTACAGACAGTATTTATTGCTTCAACCATTTCAATAAACCTGATGGCTACGATGAAGCATTAATCCCAACGGATATTGAAGGCTGGAATGATAATGTTTCTGATACTCGTCCTGATATTATTGTTATTCTTAATGAATCCTTCAGTGATATTAGTAAATACAGCGATGTTAAGCTGGATTCGGATCCATTGGCTAGTCTTAATGATATTGATAATCTTCACAGAGGATATTGCATCACCCCAAACGCTGGTGGCGGAACAAATACTTCCGAGTATGAGCTCCTTACTTCAAATTCCACAGCCCTTTTATCTATTGGTGCGCCTTTCAACTTTATCAACTTTGAAAAGCACAATGCATCCATAGTCCCTTTCCTTGAAAAGAATGATTATTCTACTTATGCTTTTCATTGCTACTCTGCAGAAAACTATAATAGAAAAATCGCCTACACAGCTATGGGCTTTGATAACATCTATCTAGGCCCAGACAAATACGAAAACCATCACAAAAACGGAAACAGAGATTGGCTGGATTCCGATAACTACGCTGATTTAATTAGAGTTTATAACGAGTCCGATGCCTCACCAAAATTCATGTACCTTCTTACATATCAAAATCATGGTGGCTACGAACAAAACACTCCTGAAATGGACACCATCCATTCAATCGGCGAATACACAGTATCAAACGACATTATTGATGAATATATGTCCAGCGTCGCACTATCCGCTCAGGCTTTTAAAGAGCTTACAGATTATTACACAACTGTAAAACATCCCGTAATCATCTGTATGGTAGGTGATCATAATTTTTCTTACTGCACCACCCTTAACACAGTTTCAGCTAACAATGATGAAAAAGAGATTGCAGATAGAACAGTTCCATATTTAGTATGGTCAAACTTCGATATGGATACTACCGTCTTCACTGAATACACTAGCATGATAGACTTAGTTCCAAGCGTGCTTTACTCCGCTGGAATCCCGCTTGATGATTATTACAAACAGGTACTTAACCTACATGAAATGATTCCTGGTCTTACCACCTTCGGAGTTTACATTGATAACAACAAAACAGTAAGCAACCTATCCGAAAATAACGAATATGAAAAAGCATGGAACAATTACCTATTCGCCGAATACAAGCGATTAAAAGAATAATCAAATCACAACACCCCAAGCATATATGTGCTTGGGGTTGTTTTATTACTCTTCCTTTAGATATATATTTTCTTTGTGATAATAACCTGCAAGACCCTCATTCACCCAATACTCTGGATCTGTTGATATGTCCATATGTGGAAGAATCTCTGTATAATTTTGAATATCTGGTATATAACATTCATCACCACTGGCCTTTATCTGCCTTATTATCTCGTTATAGTCATCGTCATATTTTTGGGCATTTTTGGATGCTATTTCATAGTATGTCTTGTAAAAATTTGTGCTATTAAAGCCCATTCTATAAACGCCACCAATAGATATCAATAAACCTACAACAAAGAATACTATCTTATACTTAATTATCCACTCGATTATCTTAGGTGCATATGATTTAATCAAAATTAATATGCACGCTAATGCACACACGCAAGTAAAGTAATAGCTGTAATAATATAAATTGATCTGCCTTTTATCTCCAATATAAGACATGGCATAAAGTGGAGGCGTCATTTGTGCCGCATATAATCCGCACATCACAACTATCCAGATTAATCCTCTTATAATCGATACCTTTTTAAAGTTCTTAATCAATAATGCTAGGATAGGTAAAAAAATTATATACAAGCCAAATGTCGATAAGTATGTCCAATCAAATAAAAATCTAAATGCCTGTTCTATAGATCTAATAATTGCTGAAAAGGCTGGCATTGAATCTGTACCCGCAGCTCTAACCGCGTTTCCTGGAGCAATCATACTAAAGACTAATCCTACAAAAGCAATAATACCCGTCTTCTTCATAATCTTATTAGTATTCTTTTCGATAAAACCATTAAAAACAATCAAACCTATAATCAAAAGATTAATAAGGGCTGTTGAATAATTTCCTCCCTCTACAAAGAAGGCTAAAAAATATAAAAGACGTCGATCTCTTTTAGATATCTCCAGTTCTGAATATAATATCTTTACAATTAAGGATAGTTCAAATACCATCAGCGCATAAAACAATCCATAATAACTGGCACCATTAAACCAATAAAATCCCTGATGTAAGTCTGGTGTATACTGGAATGTAATTATCAATGTTAAAAGCGCGATACTGTCCCCATAGATAGTTTTGGTTTTAAATAAATATTTAGACACTGCTCTACCAAAAACGATATAGGAAACACTTATTGAACCAATTATCAAAAAAGGAGTAATCCAATATGCTGGAATTGGCCAAGAACCTGGTTGAATTGCAAATATAAATTCTGCTGCGTAGGTTCCCTGCCAGTAAATCCAAAATACAATAGGATTTATAATTGCATTAATAATTACTAATAATAGAGTTGGCAAACCTGGAAAAGCATTTCGAGCTGTAGTAACACTGCTATAATCGTCCCATAATGGATGAATATACCTAGACAAAGCAAGTATCGGGAGCAATGAAGCAATTAAAAGAAATACTAAAATACCTCTAATAACTTTCTCTTTTATAACTTTCTCTCTCATTATTTATACTCCTAATTATATCAACAACTACTTATTGTTTTTTTATTATATCATACATCTTATTAATATAAGATATATCCCTCTTCAGTCCCCACATCAACGTCATATGAAATAAAAAAACACTGAACCAAATATGATTCAGTGTTTTTAACGCGTGCGTGAGAAGATTCGAACTCCCGACACCTTGGTCCGTAGCCAAGTGCTCTATCCAGCTGAGCTACACACACGTATTAATAGTTGTTGATGCCCAGAGTCGGAATCGAACCAACGACACGAGGATTTTCAGTCCTCTG